>LSQX01138688.1_pt1 | contig 46886 bp, 43 predicted proteins | sample 654561 | NCBI WGS metagenome assembly LSQX01 (sample SAMN04489861, study PRJNA283612) | anaerobic digester metagenome | isolation source: 4 biogas reactors fed with cattle manure at either 37C or 55C with and... | place: Denmark: Kongens Lyngby | collected 2014
GGCTCCGGAGGCCGGTGCTCTATCCACTGAGCTACGGGCGCACAACTGCCTAATGATTATAGCAAAGTTTAATTTGTTGGTCAAAACATTTACCTTAAGTTGACCTGCTTAGCTCTGCTAAAGGTAATTAATTTACTTAAATAATTTATTTATGAATACTATTCCTCTAAGTCTTTGCGGACTCCTTCCACGAACAGCCAGCCTATGAAAAGCAACTTTTTAAATCCGATATGAATAGGTTTGCCAGGATTAAGGGGCATAATCTTGTTAGTTTCATACCAAATATCAATATCGTCAATCCTTGTTATAGCAAATTCATGAATTTCTGCAGCATCAGGTTTACCCAGTCGAATGACCGGAGCGCGGCTTGAACACCACGCACTGCCTCAGCCACCAGAATGAGTGAGCTCCATGGAAATATAAATTTGATTACCGTTTTTGTTTATATATTTTTTTGCTTCTGTGCTGATGGTAAACATCTTTGATACCCTCCTTTTCGTGTATTTCAATTAAATAATAACATACCCATTAGGGGTATGCAATATTAGTGAAATATCATTTATTTTTCAGTTTCGGCAAAGGCGGTAGCTATTGCATCAGCCAGGCTGCGGGCACCCCTTTCCGCCATTGCCAGGGAATTATTGTGACTGCCGATTTCAAACAGGAGGGCACTGGGATAAAGATCCTGGTTGTAGTCACCTCTCCCTATAAAAATACCCCTGATCAAACCGGGATGAGCCTTGTCACAGACTTTTTTTACTCTTTTGGCATAGCCTAGATTGGTTTGCATCAGCGGATTTGACCTGCCTACTACGATCATGACCCTGGCAGTATCAATCCCGTTAATGGTAGTGTGGTAAGCACTGGCAGGAGCAGCATCCCGGTGAATATCAAAAGCAGCATCCGGACCTTCTTTTAACAGCTTGACCAGGGTCTTGCGAGAACGATGATAGGCATTTATATCATGTGGGTAGTGGTTTTCGGTATTGTGGAAAGTTTCGATGTTAGCATTGCTAAGAGCATTTTTCAAAGCCTTTCCTACGTTTATAATATCACCGCCTTTTTTTTGCGAAGCAGTTCCTGAAGTTGGAATATAGGATTCATCAGTATGGGTATGATATACAACCACACGTTTTTTCTTTTTGGGAATACTGAAAAAATCAGTTTTACTATAGACAATGGCAGACAAGACCGGATATGATTCCTGACTGTGCTTTGGTGCGTTTTGCTGTGTTTTGATTCTGGCGGTAGCTTTATTTCCTTCAACATTTGTTACTATATAATGATAATCATCTTCATTGATGAATTCATCATCTTTACTAACAGGCAGGCCGGTTTCCATGATCACATTGCCGTTGGTATCAATAATTTCAAAATAGGAAGTAATCTTTCCTTCGATTTCATCAATTCGCTGAGGTGAGCGTTGAGGGGGGGTGATCTTATTAAATAGATAAAATACTGACATTACAGTAATAAGTATAGCGAAAAAAAGCCACACAGGTTTATTGTTAATTCTAAACATAAAAAAACCGCCCTCACAATAATACTGTAGTATTATGCGTAAAAGGCGGTTTGATTATTCGAAAAGGAAAACTAATTATGATCCCAACTGGACAGGTATTTTTCCTGTTCTACGGTGAGTTCATCAATTTTTATATTACCGGCAATAAGCTTTAAGCGGGCAACTTTTTCATCAATTTCCTCTGGAACATTATAAACATGCATTCCCAAGCCGGGTCGGTTTTTTACAACATGGATCAGCGATAATGCCTGCAGGGAAAAACTTAAATCCATCACTTCAGCAGGATGTCCATCTCCCGCAGCCAGATTTACCAGTCTGCCTTCCGCCAGCAGATACAGTTTGCGTCCGTCTGCCAGTACGAATTCTTCCACATTATTTCTCATGAGGCGAGTAGATTTAGCTAAATCGAGAAGATCGCCTTTGCTTATTTCCACATCAAAATGTCCGGCATTGGCCATGATAGCCTGGTCTTTCATTACAAGCATATGTTCTTTGCGGATTACATTGATATTTCCGGTAACAGTAATAAAAATATCTCCTAATTTGGCAGCTTCAGACATAGGCATTACCTGGAATCCATCCATTATTGCTTCATTAGCCTTGATGGGATCGATTTCGGTTATGATGACCTTGGCTCCCATGCCAAGAGCACGCATGGAAACGCCTTTGCCGCACCAGCCGTATCCTGCAACAACAACATATTTACCCGCTACCACCAGATTGGTGGTACGGTTGATGCCGTCCCATACAGACTGCCCGGTGCCATAGCGGTTATCAAATAAATATTTCATATAGGCATCATTGACGGCCATCATAGGAAACAAAAGAGTGCCGTCTTCATCCATGGAACGTATTCTGTAAATGCCGGTGGTGGTTTCCTCACAGCCGCCGATTATGGACTTGGCCTGTTCGCGGCGATCTTTATGCAGGATAGTCACCATATCAGCACCGTCATCAATAATGGCGTCAGGCTGTGCATCCAGTGTCAGTTCCAGAAACTGGTGGTATTCTTCCGGGGTTTCGCCATATATAGCATAAACGGTAATGCCGGAATCAACTAATGCTGCAACTACATCGTCCTGGGTAGATAAAGGATTACTGGCACAGGCTACAACTCTGGCTCCGGCAGCTTTTAAAGTCTGCAGGAGATAACCGGTTTTAGCTTCCAGATGAAGACAACAGGCAACAGTCAGATCAGCCAGGGGTTTGCTCTTTTCGAATTCCTGCCGGAGCATATTTATAACGGGCATATTCTGTTTTACCCAGTCCAATTTTTGCTGTCCGCTGGCTGCCAGGGATGCATCTTTTATTATGGACGGTTTAAGATCCTTCATCTTAAGCATATTCATTAGAGACCTCCTGTTTAAATAATATAATCAGTTTCTTTAAATTACAGCTTTAGAATATTATAAACAAAAAACCTTACAATAGAAATAATTATCTGGTAATATTATTATTAAAAAAGCTATAAACGAGGGAATTATGTGAAGGTACTAATATTTAGCTGGGAATATCCACCCCATATGGTTGGTGGACTTGGACAGCATGTCTTTGACCTAAGCCGGTTTTTAGCGCGTAAACAAATAGCAGTACATATTATAACACCTCGGGTTAAAGGTAGTCCAGATTACCAGGCAGATAATGGTGTGTATATTCATCGGGTGGGCAGTCCCGCAAAAGATGAAGGTAATTTTAAATCCTGGACTTTTACTTTTAATAGCGAAGCCATTCGCGAAGCAGTAAGGATTTCTGCCAGTATTGGAGGGTTCGACATTGTTCATGCCCATGACTGGCTGGTGGCTTATGCGGGAAGATCGGTAGCTAAAATATTTGAAATTCCGCTGGTCACTACTATACATGCTACTGAACATGGAAGGAATCTTGGACTGCATAATCGAATGCAGAATGAAATAAATGAAATCGAAAAAAATCTGGCTTTAGAAGCCCAGAAGATTATTTGCTGCAGCGAATATATGAAAGAGGAGATTTGTTCATTATTTGGCACCAGTAAAGGTAATGTAAAAATTATTCCCAATGGAGTTGATCCTGATTTATTTATTAACCTGCCTGACAAGCCGAAATTTAAAATTGCAGACAACGATAAAGTTGTTTTTTTTATCGGCCGTCTGGTGCCCGAAAAAGGGGTATGGCATCTGATCAAGGCTTTTCCCCAAGTGCTGTACAAAGTTCCAGATGCCAAGCTTTATATTGGCGGCAAAGGACCAATGAAGTATACTCTTGATAAATTAGCTTTAGAACTGGATATTGCGGATAGGATCTTCTATACCGGTTTTTTGAAAGAAGATATGCGCAATTATCTGTACCATAAGGCCAAAGTTGCAGTATTCCCCAGTCTTTATGAACCTTTCGGCATTGTAGCATTGGAGGCTATGGCAACAGATACTCCGGTGATTGTAGGTGACGTGGGAGGCCTTGCCGAAATAGTACAGGACGGAGTAAATGGCTTGAAAGTTAAAGCAGGTTCCATCGACGAACTGGCAAAAGCCATTATTAAACTCCTGTCTGATGCTGATGTTGCTTCCAGCCTGGTACAAAATGGCTGCAATACAATAAAAAATATATACAGTTGGGATGCAATCGCCGAGTCAACCATCGATGTTTATCAGCAAGCATTGAAAAAACGCCAGAAGTTTGTCAGCTAGTTTTGCAGAGGATGTGTAACTTAAGTTGAATTCTAAACTAATGCTGGTTCTACATAGTCATATACCATATGTAAAAAGGCAGGGGAGATGGCCTTTTGGTGAGGTATGGCTTTTCGAAGCTATGGCCGAAACATACATCCCGATATTACAGAGTTGGACACGTATGCGGGAACAGGGATTGAAAGTTCCTATAACCATGAGCTTTAGTCCCATACTTTTGGAACAGTTTAACTCTAAATACATACAGGAAGAGTTTGTCAACTATCTGAAGGAACGCGAGTTTTTAGCGGCTGAAGATGAAAGATATTTTAATGCCCGGGCAGAATCTGAAATGGCCAGTATCGCTGCTTTTTACTATCAGTTTTATCGTGAGGTCAGGCGCGATTTTACCATTGAGTTTGATCGGGATATTATCGGTATGATCAAGCAAATGCAGGAACAAGGTTATTTAGAAATCATCACCACTGCTGCTACACATGCCTATTTGCCCTTGTTGCATAAAACCAGTCTGGAACGCCAGGTGGAATGGGGCAGGAAAATATACGAGAAGTATTTTGATCGTGCGCCTAGAGGTTTCTGGCTGCCGGAATGCGGTTACTTTAACGGTATGGAGGATATACTGATTGCCAATGGTTTTGAGTATTTTTATGTTGACAGTCACGCCATTGAAGGCGGAAAACCAATTGGAGCATACAGCCAGGGCTTTGATAGTGAAGAAATCGAAATCGAAACTTTTGCTTCTACCGGACTTAGTACTTATCGTCCTTATAAAGTTGAAGGCAAAGATATTTCTGTGTTTGGCCGCAATTCAATGGTCAGCCACCAGGTATGGTCAGCGGATTATGGTTATCCGGGAAATGGTGATTACCGTGAATTCCATAAACATTCACCCCGTTCAGGGCTGAAATACTGGCGTATTACTGACCGCAGGAAAGATGACCAGAAGTTGCTTTATGATCCCAAGAAGGCTTTAAGGAGAGCTAAGGAACATGCCCGGCATTTTGTCTATAACCTGGAAAACACCGGGGAACAGGCGATGAATCTGGGTTTTTCGTCTCCCCTCATTGTTGGCTGCTATGATACAGAGTTATTTGGACATTGGTGGTGGGAAGGAGTCAAGTGGCTGGAAGAGGTGCTTAAGCTTGCCAATGACAGCCAAAAGATCGACCTGGTTTTACCGGCTGATATGGGTGCTGCCAGATATGAAGCCCAGTTATTCGAATCCTCCTGGGGCATGGGAGGCAAACATTATGTATGGCAGAATAACGAAACATCCTGGATGTGGGATATCATAAAAAAAGCCGGTCAGGAATTCGAAATAATAAAACTATATAATGATGAGAGTTCATTCAGGCAGGAAGCCGTTGAACAGGCCTTAAAAGAATTGTTCCTCATCGAAAGCAGTGACTGGTTATTTATGGTCAGCGGCAATCTGACCAGAGATTATGCCATGAAAAGATTTTTTGAACATTATACAAAATTATTAAGGATCAGTGAAAGCCTTTGCAATAACGACCTAAATGATGATTTCAGAAAATGGCTGAATAAAATACAGTATCAGGATGATTTTTTCAATAACAAACCGGAGGTGAAATAATGAAAGGGCATATTGCCTTCTGCCCCCATTTCCATCAGCCCCACTTTCAGTTACATAAAACCAGAAATGAAGCTTTTGTTAACTCTTATCTCCCCTGGATGGAGCTCTTACAAGAAGCTGTAAAATTAGATAAGTTTTATATAAACCTGCATTTTTCCGGACCTTTTCTTTATTGGCTGCAGGATCAGAAAAGTGATTACCTTACCGGGTTTAAGTATATGCTCAGCAGTAATAAAATCGGGATCATTGGCGGCCTGGCAGATGAACCATTTATTCAGTTATCATCACGCCGGGACGATTTTTTATATCAGTTGAAAAAGTATAATGAGCTGATGTCTCAAACTTTGGGGGTGAGTGCTGAACAATGGCAGGGGATCCATCTGGTGGAACGTGAATGCGGCGAGATGGTTTTAAATGAAATCTCCTATGCGGCTGGACTAATGAATGCCGTTCCGATCTTTTATTTGGACGCAGAGACTTTTTATGAATCCCACTTTTCCTACCCAGGTTCAGAAAGTGATTATTGCCTAAAACATTTTGGCTTTAGTGACCCTTTTTCCAAAACCACCATTAGTCATATGCCGCAGGAGCTTTTATATTTTGCATTAAGGGATGAGATAGGCGGGCAGCCTTTTTATGCCATGCCGGTTCACAGCCAGTTTCGCTATAAACTCCTTAAAAGGCAAGGCTTTACCATAGATGATCATAAGCGTGTAAAGCCACAGCATTATTATTTCTATATCAAAGATGTTTTGGAAAAAGCAGCGCAGATGGTACAAGTTTACGGCAAACCAAAGCTGGAACCTATTGTGGTAATATTTGAGGATGCTGAAAAGTTCGGGCAGTGGAGCAAGGACCCGAAAGGCGATACTGAGTGGCTCCTGGAGTTTTTCCGCCTGGTGGAACAGGATGAAGAAATAGCTTTTACCGGATTGAAGGATTATTTTGACAGGCAGGGTTTTTTGGATACGTATCCGGTTAAATCCAGCCATAGTTATAAAGAATGGGAAAATTGGACTGCCAGACGGGGCATCAGGGGGGTGACTTTTGGGGACGAAAGATTGCGCCGGGTCATTTGCCGCCTGAGAGATATAGAATCAGAACAGACAGCATTTGAAGAAGCACTATTAACTGATTATGTGGGAGAAAAATTTGCTCAAAACGGGCAAACAGCACAAGATCAAATTATTAGAGCATTAATGCAGTCAGCTGAGCGCTTTGATATGGTAAAGACCATTATTAAAGAGAAATATTCGCCGGAAACAATAAATCAGTATGAAACGGTGAACCGGGTCCGCAATCTGGTTTACCAGGAAGACCCTAAATGGGCAAGCCGCCATCCCAGTTATGGTTCATCACCCTACTATGACATGTACGGCCTGGCTTATCTGGAATTAGCCTGCCGCATGATGAGTGTGTTGATCAGCAGAATCAGCCATACCCAGCGGGAACGTTTTACACTACGTGACTGGAATTTGGATGGGAAAAAAGAAATAGTTATCGAGGAAGCAGGACAATTCCTGGTGATAGATACCAGAGGCGGATGCATCTGTTTTCATCATGTATTGGATCCGGTACTGGCAGAGGACATGGATCAAATCCAAAGCTTGATAACCGAAGACATTGGCAGCAGCAGGATCAAGGCTTATAATACAATATTCAAGCATTCATTTCCGTTGGTATTTACGGAAACCGACAGCAGCATGGGACTTACATATTATGCTGAAGGCGGGCGGCAGGAGATATGTAAAAATTCCTGGCGCTGTGAGCTTTATTGGGAATATGAGGATCAGGTGCAGTCAGTGGGTAGTCTGCAGTCAGCAAATTTTATACTCCAGGATGTGACAACTAATGAAAAGGGCGTTTCGGTTACGTTAACCTGTCCGCTGCATTTGAAGGTTGCTGATCAAATCCTTGAGGTGTTGGTCACCAAGAGTTTTCAGACCGGTGATAAGTCACTTAAGGTTTCATTTGCGGCTGAAGTAAATGGTCAGTTGGATGTGGGACAGCTGTTATTCGTTCCTCACATCGTAACTTCTGCCACTCCTTCAGATGAAGTGGATTTTAAACCTCATACTCTTCTGGGCATTAAAGGAAAGGACATCCGGAAAGTTGAATATAAAGTAAATGATATCTCGGTTATTACTGACGGGGGCATGGAGTATAAACAGTCTGCATTTGACCTTGAATCCCCTGGAATCATTGACTATGTATGTAAATACCAAAATGGCGAAGGAAAATCTTTTCATAACCTGATCCGGTTTGAAATTGTAGATTCTGGCCCAATGCAGAACCTGGTTATAGAACCGGCAGTAAAAAACTATTATAAAGATTATGTGTTTGAAGGTCAAAGCCGATTAGGTTATCATTCTTCCGGCCTGGCTATAATGCCTGCTCTGGCAGTGACAGAAGGCAAGGCTTTTATAGAAGTGGTAACAAGCTGGGAATTTGATTATGCAGCCAATGAAACCGACTATGATAAAATATGCCATCTGATAGAAACCAAATAAATAACGGGGGGACAAGTATGATACTAAAGGACTTTTTTGCGTACTATTTTAAAGTTGCAGACCCGGAGGTTTTGAAGATTTACCAAGGTCTTCTGCCTGACAGTACTGACCTTGCTGCAGATTATGAAAAAATGTTTTCTCGTAATGATGAGGAAGCCATCGCTTTTTTGCTTAGGTTTCATAAGGCCACCAATGAACTGAAACGAAACCGGCCTGAGCAAGCTATCCTTTTCAACGTCCACGGCAACGTATGTTTCCCATTCTTTGTGGAGTATATATGGAAAGTGATGGATGATTCTGACCGGACAAAAGTTTTGCAGGAAGCTGGCTGCGACAATCTGAAAGACCTGACCCGGGCCCTTGATGAGAGAGTTGAACTGCGCAACTGGTTCAGAAGAGAAATCGGTTCCTCACTGAGCCAGGAAGATTTGTTTATCATGAATGAAATCATAGCCTTACAGAATTTTTCTTCCGGTGGAGAGTTTTCTTTCTTAAAGTATGCGTATCCAACCATTAGACAAACCAGAGGCAGGGTACTTGATGCGGGATGTGGAGCAGGATTTGCTTCTTTGGTTATGAGCCAGCATGTAACAGTATATGCTGTGGATGCCTGCCAGGCTCGTCTGGAAAGAGGAATGGCTTTATACCATATGATGAAAAAGGGAGAAAAGGAAATATTTCCTCAGGTCATTAACCTGATTGAGGAAGAACTAGGTGAAATTGCTGTACAATGTGAATTCCCCAGTGCCGAAACACTTTTGTCAGAACCTGGCAGGGAAATCACTTTTGTGGAAGGAAGCATAGACACTCTCTCTTATGAAGACCAGTTTTTTGATGCCATTAATTGTCTCGATGTCTTGGAGCATACCTTTGCCCCGGAAAAGATTATCAAGGAGTTTGCCCGGGTTTTAAAACCGGGGGGCAAAGTTTTTATTACTGCTCCTACCCGCTATGGAGAAGTGGAGCAAAGGATACATGAAAGCATCGAAGGTACAATGTTTCCGGCTATGCTGCATATGCATCATTTTGATCCCCAAACATTGAGCAGCTTATTTGCCGCCAATGGTTTTAAAGAAGTGGAAATGCTGCCTTTTGATTATATGAGCTGGGAAGAGTTTTTGGAAATCGCCGCGAAATCGCCGGCTAGAGAATTGGCCGAAGAATTAAAGAACAATCCTTTCGATAAAGTGGCTTTACAGCTGTATGCTGTGTATGAAAAAGAATAGTGGCTCCAACCATAAGTAAAGCGCCGGGTACTTTCCTCGAACAAGTCGATAAGACCTGAGGAAGTCCTGGCGCTTTACTGTGTCCACTTATTATCCAACACCCTGGTGGTTTTTCGTCCAAGCGTGCGTTACTCCTCTGTCGGCCGGTCTTCAGGCCTGGCCAACCTGGTTTCTGGGTGTACCCGACAGGAAAGCTGAGATATTCAAAGCGATCTCATTGACCAGGGTGCGTCGGGCTTCGGTACTGGCCCAGGCCAGATGGGGAGTGATGAAAAGCTTTTCCGGGTTTTGGATGTTGAGTAACGGGTTATCATCCTTGATTGGTTCATGTTCCAGAACGTCCAGCCCTGCTCCCCCGAGTAAATTTTCATCCAGTGCTCTGGCCAGATCAGCTTCATTGACAATGCTGCCGCGGCCCAGGTTTAACAGGATGGAGTGCGGTTTCATCAGTTTTATTTTATTATAAGCAATGAGATTCCTGGTGTTTTCATTCAGGGGTGCATGAATGGAAACCACATCAGCCTCCTGCAGTAATTGTTCCAGGCTGACCCGCTGGTAATCTGATGTATCGTTTTTGCCGGAAGTTGAATAATAAATGACCCGGCATCCAAAGCTGGCGGCAATCTTTGCCACTAAACGACCAATGGTTCCAAGTCCAATAATTCCCCATGTTTTGCCGTTTAATTCCCAGAAGGATCTGCCCAAGTGGGTGAAGATGTTATTTTTACAATACTCTCTTGATTTAACATAACGGTCATAATAAGCTGATGATTCCAGAAGGTGAAAGAGCATGGCAAATGTATGCTGTACTACGCTGTTAGTGGAATACCCCGCCACATTACATACGGTTATTTTATTGACGGCAGCATAATCAAGATCAACATTATTAGTTCCGGTAGCGGCAATGCAGATCAGTTTTACGGAAGGGGCAAATTTGAGGTGTGACTCATTGAGGAGCACTTTATTGCTGATCACGATATCGCAGTCTTTGATACGCGCTGCTGTTTCATCTGCTGCGGTGGACGAAAATACCTGCAGTTCTCCCAATTGCCTGATAGGGGTCAAATCCACATCTGTGCCTAATGTTTTGGCATCGAGTATACATATTTTTGGCATGTCGGTTCCCTTCTTTCTTAAAATGGCATCATAGCTGCTATACATGACAAAATCAGTTTTACCTGCAATTATAACATGAGAGACCTTCTTTTGCTATTATAAGGATCATCGCCATTCCTCGATCCAAAAATAATCAGTCAGATCGATACCGAAATCATGTGCTTCCGCAACTGTATAGCGATTGGAGGTGCCCCAGTAAACATCGATCCAGTATGGATACTCTTTCCATAAACGATAATTTACATCACCGGTATCTAAAACGATAAAACTATCATAGTTGTTTCCCTGTACGGTAATGGGTTTTTTGAGATAAATCCGGGTGCCAAAGGGGATGACCGGTTCAAAAACACTGCCGCCCTGGTTCCGCGGCACCCGGGGATGAACTGCCACACTGCCCAAAAACACATCTTTGCCGCTGGCTGCTTTTGTAGCACCGGAATAGGCCGTATAGGCAGTGACTCTCTGGCTTTTGGCGGTGAAAACGATATACCATTTTGCTTTTTCTTGGCTCTCCGGTTTTTGATTTGGATCATTATACTTTGTAACAATTGAGAAAACAAAAAACAAAAGAATCAAAACTGTGCTGATTATGATTCCCAGGATGCGTTTGTCATTTATAAAATGCAATTGAATCACCTCGTTTTTGAATAAGTTGTGTGATTGCTGTGAAATTTAAACCTGATTAACTATAATAAATAATTATAAAAAATGTGCGGTTAGAATTATGCTATAATAAACAAAAATTTACCGGGGTAAAGATATGCAAGCAGAGAATTTGGGTGTTGATAAAGAACTATTTGAATATGTTGCAGAGTCAGTAACCCAATCTCCTTTTTATAATTTGATTGGAGTCAGTCTTATTTCCTTAGGACCCGGCAGCGCTGAAATGATCGTAACCGCCGGCAGACAGCACACCAATCCTGTTGATCTTGTACATGGGGGGTTGATCATGAGCATTGCTGATGCGGCCATGGCAAACTCCGTCAGGTCTATGGGTGTAAGGCCGGTTACTGTAGACTGCTCCACCAGTTTTCTGGCATCAGCAGAATTTGGCAAAGACATTATCACCCGTGGGAAAGTAATAAAAAGAGGTAAAAATCTTCTCTTTGCCGAAGCAGATGTCTGGTCAGAAGGAATACTAATAGCAACTGCCAAAGCTACATTTTTCAATATTGGTGATATTAAAGTGTAAAGGAATAATATATGAGGAAATTATTGAATTTAAAAAAGTATTGCTTAATTACTTTTTCTTCTACTTCTCATGCCCTCAAAGCAGAAAAAATAATGAAGGAACTTGAAAGAGAGTTTCTATTAATGCCTACCTTGAGAGAAATTTCATCAAGCTGCGGTTTATCTCTGAAATTCAGACCTGAAAACCTTAATGATTATTATCAGGAATTGCTGGACAGAAACGTATCTATGGATGGTGTATATGAAGTTGAAATAAACGGCCGGAAAAATATGGTGAAGCCAAAAACCATGTAAAGTTTCGTATTATGATCATATTTTGTATTTTTTGACCATATGGTGGTTTTTAGTAAGAGCCAGTTATATTAAGTAGTTTATTGGAACTGAAAGGAAAGTTATGGTAACTTTTACAGCTGAAATGATCAATGAGTATTTTGCCTCCCAGGGATTGTTGGAGGGTTTTGTTGCGGATTATTATTACCGGCATGAACAAGCAGAGCTTTCCCAGGCCATAGCACGTTCGTTCCTGGAGGATAAATTCTTAGTTGCAGAAGTAGGGACCGGGGTAGGCAAAACCCTGGCTTATCTGGTGCCTTCCGTTTTGTGGGCGAAAACGCAAGGTGAAAAAGTGGTTATTACTACCAAAACCAGAGCCCTGCAACAGCAGATCATTGAAAAGGATATTCCGGATCTGGTCAGAGCCCTGAAACTGAATGTGCTGTATGCGGAAGCAAAAGGAAGAGATAACTTTTTGTGCTGGAACAAATATATTGATATACTGGCAGGTAAAAGATCGCTTTTGCAGGAAGAACAGGAGTTTATGCAGGCCATCCTGAAATGGGCGGAAAAAACCAAAAGCGGCGATAAGAAAGAAATCAACCTGAAAAGCTCTCTTTTAAGCAGCCATTGGCATTTGTTAGCCAGTGACCGGCGCACTTGCCTGCGAGATAAATGTGAGTACCATGATAAATGTTTCCGCCTGAAGATGATAAGAAACCTGGAAAAGGCAGACTTGATCGTTACTAATCATGCAATGCTGCTTAGTGATATCCAGGTGGATAACAGCCTTTTGCCGGAATATAAATATCTGGTGGTCGATGAAGCCCATGCCCTGGATCGGGAGTCATTTGATAAGCTTTCCCTGAACTGTAAATTGGAAGAAATCAGTGATGTTTTAAGAGTCCTAAATTTCAATGACAAAGGATTTAAAAGAGGTTACCTGAGGCAGATTAAACGCCGGAACCAGGAACTGGACATCGAAGAGAGCCTGAGTTTATGTGATAAGATTGCTGATATGGCGGCTGGGTTCTTTAGGCAGTTGTCACAGGGCCTTAAAAGCAGTGAAAGTCAATATGCCTTAGTACTTTCAGATGATGTGAGCGAAGAAAAATGGTTTGCCAATGCTTTTGACATATATTTTGACCTGCAGCACCTGTTGCACCAGCTGTTGAGCAATTTAAGAAAAATAAACCAACAGTTGGGGGAGGAAGAGGAACCGGAACTAATCAATATCATCAATGTTTTAGAAGAAATATCAGACACCTTGTATTTTATTATGGAAGAGAATATCGGGGCTGAGGAAAAAATTGTCTGGATACAAACTGACCGGGATAGAGCCACAGGCATTGCCTCTTCTTATGTAAGGATCGGGGAAGTTCTGGAAAATAAATTATATTCCAAATTGAAGAGTCTGGTAATGCTGTCTGCCACATTATCCATTGAAGACAGCTTCGATTATTTTATAGAAAAGAACGGACTTATGAATTATCTGAAAACAAAGCGGCTGAACTTCCTGCTGGAAAAGTCCCCCTTTGATTATGAAAAACAAGCTTGCCTCTATATCCTGCAGGATCTGCCAGACCCGCAAAATAAGGATTTTACTCATGAGATAGCCATGGTGTTAAAGGAATTGCTGATCGCAGTGCCAGGAAGGACCATGGTCTTGTTTACTGCCAGAAAAAGTTTAAGTGAAGTATCCTCATTCATCAGGCCTTTCTGTGAACAAAATGGCATTTCGTTACTGGTACAAAATGAAGATGGCGGCTTCGGATCGCTAATGGATGAGTATGCCAGGGAAGAGAATGCTGTTCTGATGGGCTTAGATACCTTCTGGGAAGGAGTGGACCTGAAAGGAGATCTGCTGACTCTTTTGGTGGTGGTCAAACTGCCATTTCGTTCATTAGCTGAACCTTACAGCAGTGCAGGTGATAAATTTTTCCGCCTGCAAAACCGCAGCAGTTTCATGAATTTTCTGCTGCCAGATGCGGCAGTAAGATTTAAACAGGGGGTAGGCAGACTGATTCGCAGTGAGACTGACCGGGGAACGGTGGTGGTACTGGATAACCGTATGGCGGCCAAAGCATATGGCAGAGTCTTTCAAAACAGTATTCCTATTAAAAACATCGTTAAAACTGAAAAAGCTGAGATTGTAAACTTAATTAAAAACTGGCTAGAGGAAAAGCATAAAAAGTGGATATAAAAGTAACTCTTTTTAATACTCTTTCATAATATACAGCACCAGGATTATTAAGGGGGGTTTAATGAGTGAGAGTATATTATATAAAAATACCTGGCTTTGTACGTAATCTTTTATTGAAAGTTTGGGGATAGAATTAGGAGTAGGTTTAAGCTACTCCTTTTTTTATTCTGTTTGCCTCAGGGAGGAACAAAATATGATTAATTTCAGAATGATATTGGCGGCGATTCTGCTGGTTGCAGGCCTGATTATTATGATTTTATCATGGATATTTCATTGGTAAGTATCAATTGTTCAGCCCAATGCCTAAAATCCCGCCCAGGCCGCCTGCCGTTAGTGATATCAATAAAGCAGCCAGAAAGGCTTTAAAGTCAATTACAGCCGGATCAAATATGAAAGTAACTGCTAAAATAAGTATAAAGTAGATGAGTCCCATACTCATGCCTCTGACCAGGCCCTTGTTGCCATAAGATTTGCTGATTAAGCAACCGGCTATGAAGATGGTAAAGATGAGAATAATTTTTCCCAGAGAGGATAACAATGATTCCTGCAGTGATGTATAATAAACAATAGTACCGGCAACTAGTGCCAATATTAAAGAAAGCAATAAAGTCTTCACAAGCGTCTTAATCTCTACAGACATTATTTTATCCATAATCATTACACCTCCTCATTTGAAAATATGATTTTAAAATGAGATTTATGTTAGTCCCGATAAGAATAAAGTTAAATAATTATAGAAAGATTAGTGATAGTCTAGATAAAATTTGCAGTAGTATAATATAATAGCACGCTTAAGGCGTGCTTTTTACAGTTTACCTTTTAAGCGTATGCTATAATTTACTGAAATAAATTTTAAGGGGGATTAATTTGACTTCAATTGAAGCACTATTAATAGGAGCTATACAAGGTCTGACGGAATTTTTGCCGGTAAGCAGTTCGGGACATCTGGTAATTTTGCAATACTTTTTCGGAATAAAGGAACAACCACTAACCTTTGCTGTTTTGGTACACATGGGAACTCTTATCTCAGTATTTGTTGCTTTTCATAAGGATATAGCGGCAATTTTACGCAGGCCTTTTACCAAACTTACGTATCTGATAATAGTAGGGTGCATACCGGCTGGTTTGGTTGGTGTATTTTTAGGTTCCTATGTGGAAATGGCCTTTGAGTCATTGCTGGCAGTCGGATTAGGTCTAATCTTTACCGGATTTGTTTTACAGATTTCGGAAAGACTGGCCAGCAGAAATATTTTCGCTAAGGAAATAAGAGAAACAACTTACTGGGATGTGATATTCATTGGGTTGCTGCAGGCACTGGCGATCATTCCCGGAATCTCCCGTTCTGGTTCTACCATTGCTGCCGGTTTGCTGGCAGGGTTGGACAGGGAATTTGCCGCTCGCTACTCCTTCTTGCTTTCAATACCGGTCATTCTGGGGGCAGGAGTAATAGAACTCAAAGATCTGTTCGAAGTTGGTGTGGATATGGCTCATGTTGTCCCTTATATGATCGGGGTTATTTCAGCCGCTGTTTTTGGTTTGCTGGCGATCAAGGTGGTTATGAATCTGGTCAAAAAGGGACGCCTGGCGTATTTCTCTTATTATGTATGGCTGCTTGCTTTTTTGGTACTGGGGTATCATTTCTACTTTATGGCATAATTACGGTTAAACACAAGGAGGAATTTTATGGCAAATATAGAAAGTGTGAGTAGCTTGAGATTATTAGGAGTGTTATAGATGAGTAATAAAAAGCAACCTGTAAAAAAGGCTGCTAAGCTGAAGACTAAGCCTGAGCTTAAAGAAAAAAGCGATAACAAAGAGAAAACATCATGGATAAAATACGAAATATCATCCCTGGTTTTATTCATGATTTCTGTATTCATCTATTTATGTGTCAGGAAATTCTATGGTTTGCCCGAAGACAGTTTATTCATCGGTTTACTGGGAATGTATATCTCCAAGGGACTGACCGCATTACTGGGGGACGGTGCAATTATAAGTTCTTTTTTCCTTCTCTTCTGGTCGATACATATCGGACTTAATAAAAAAATATGGTCAGGACAAATGTGGGGATTATCTATTTTAGCTCTGGTTTTTTTAATTACGAAAAGTATTATTTCCATACCGGAAGGTTTGACAGAATTAGAAGCAGGAATGAAAGGAATGGGCGGAGGACTGATCGGCAGCGGATTAACCTATTCCTTGATGAAATTATTGGGCAAAGTCGGTCTTATGATACTGATGGTTTTAAGTACTTTGATTGCTTGTATTATGATCATAAATAAGTCTTTTGCCCAGACTACCGGTATAATAGCTGCAATTGCTGCCAGAGCCTTACACTATTTGAATAAATTATTGTTTTATGAGGAAAAGGAAGAAAGAGAGCCCATTGACAGAAGCACTCCACTGATTATCGATAATATTGAAAAGGCACCAATAAATGAGACAGAGGATAATGAAGCAGATGAGCCATTGACAATTATTGCCGTTGAAGAAGATATTGAAAAGATCAATAAAAAGAAGAGTGAAATGAAATTCGTTCTGCCAGCCGTCAATAAGACCAGTGCTTATCAAATTCCACCCCTGGAATTATTAAGTAGTGCCAGTGATGAAAGAAATATAGATAAAAAGAATATTAAAGAGAGTATAGGTGTTTTAGAAGATACCTTTTCCAGTTTTGGGATCAGCGTAAAAGTGAAACAGGTAAGCTGCGGACCTGCAGTAACCAGGTATGAACTTTCACCTGCGCCAGGGGTGAAAATCAGTAAGATCATCAGTTTAACAGATGACTTGCAGCTTAATCTGGCAGCACCGGGGATCAGGATCGAGGCACCAATACCGGGAAAATCAGCCATCGGTATTGAAGTGCCCAACAGCAAAATACTAAGTGTAGGTTTGCGTAATCTTTTATCTGCTGCTGCCTTTAAAAAAATCAGCAGTCCTTTGTCATTTGCTTTAGGTGAAGACATTTCCGGAAACCCGGTAGTAGCAAAACTTAATGACATGCCCCATTTATTGATCGCCGGATCCACCGGTTCAGGAAAGAGTGTATGTTTAAACAGCATTATTATAAGTATTTTATATAATACCAGTCCTGATGAATTAAAATTGGTATTTATCGACCCTAAGATGGTTGAATTGACCGTATATAATGGTATTCCCCATCTTTTGACACCGGTGGTGACTGATCCCAAAAAAGCCTCCATCATACTTAAATGGATGGTCAATGAGATGGAAAAGCGTTATAAAATGTTTGCAGAAAAAGGCGTAAGGGATATTAACCGCTATAATCAGATAACCGATGAAATAATGCCCTACATTGTGATCATCATTGATGAACTGGCTGATTTGATGATGGTATCCCCGGTGGAAGTGGAAGATTCTATCTGCCGCCTGGCTCAAATGTCCAGAGCTGCAGGTATGCATTTAATCGTTGCTACCCAGAGGCCATCGGTAGATGTAGTGACCGGAATTATAAAAGCTAATATACCCTCAAGAATTGCTTTTGCAGTTTCTTCCCAGGCCGACTCAAGAACCATCCTGGATATCGGCGGAGCTGAAAAACTCCTGGGGAAAGGAGACATGCTCTTTTTCCCGGTTGGCGCAGTCAAACCATATAGAGTACAGGGTGCATATGTTTCCGATAATGATATAGAAAAAACCGTTGAATTTATAAAAAGCCAGGTTGACCAGGAAAAAGCTGTGCAGCAAGATGAAGAAATGGATATTTTCTTCGAACAGGCCGAGATTGAATATGATGATGATCTTTTCTGGGAAGCAGTTACAGTATTTGTAGAAAACCAAAAAGCGTCAGTTTCATTGCTGCAGAGGAGACTCAGAATTGGCTACGCCAGGGCTGCAAGACTGGTTGACCTCATGGAAGACCGGGGCATTGTCTCTGAGTTGGAAGGCAACAAAAGAGAAATTTTAATAGACCATAACCAATTAGCTAAATTAACCGCTAATATAAATCGGTTTTAATTATTATTACTCAAGGGATGGAAAATTCAGAAATATTAGAAAATTATACAAAAAAATGGTTGCAGTCTGTTAAGATAGATATAACAATTTTATGACATGATCACACCAGTGAGTATGCAGGGATAGTAATATGGGCATCGACTTTTGCTTCTTTCTGGCTAGCGGTTTTTCTTTTAAAACTTTGCAGCCACCAGTTAATAGCATGGTTTAGCCTGCCACTTTCCCATAAGACAATTAATCAGAATAGTTGTTGAAATTATTTATAATCATTTAAGGGGTGAAAATCGTATGTCATGGGGTGAAGACTTAAGAATCCGTCGTGAAGAACTTGGGTATTCGCTGCAGGAAGTTGAAGATGAAACTAAAATCCGCAAATTATATTTGGAAGCCCTTGAAAATGAGACTTTTTCTGTTTTACCGCCAAAAGTCTATTCGGTTGGGTTTGTGAAAAATTATGCAAGATTTTTAGAACTTGATGTAAACCAGGTAACTCAACAGTTTAAACTACTGGCTTATGGAAATGAAGAGCATGAAGAAGAGCATTTTGTTAGTACAAATAATTTAAATAAACCATTGTTGCCAAGTTGGCTTACTGCCACTAATGTTTTTGCTGCCGCGGCTTTCCTGTTACTGGCTATTTGGATAGGTAACTATCTGGTTTCTTATTTTGCCGGGCAGAACATAGCTGATGAACCGAAGCCTCCGGTTAGTGAGCCTGATAAACCTGTAGGTGATCAGATCCCTGGTGATACGGAAAAACCGGATGATGTAGAGGAACCTGATGAAACGATTCTTCCTCCTGAAAAAGTTATTGTGGCGGTTACTGCCACACAGAACTGCTGGCTTAGAGTTACCATTGACGGCGTACATAATTTTGAAGGAACGATTACTGCCGGGGACGAAAGATCTTTCAGCGGGGAAGAGTCAGTTATTATCAAGGCAGGAAATGCCGGTGGTATAGATATTGAATTTAATGGGAATGAAATAGGTGTTTTTGGAAATTTTGGTGAAGTAAAAGAACAGGAGTTCACGCTTTAAATTAGGTAAGATGGGAGCAAATCATCAGGTGAATATTGGCTTTATAAGCCTGGGCTGTGCAAAGAACCAGGTAGATACTGAAATAATGATGGGATTGGTTAAAAACAGTGAACATAAAGTGGTCAATAATATTGATAAGGCTGATTTGGTCGTGGTAAATACCTGTGGTTTTATTAATGAGGCTAAAGAAGAAGCCATCGATACCATAATCGATATGGGCCGCTTAAAGGAAAACGGCAGTCTGCGTTACATTATTGCTGCCGGTTGTCTGGCTCAGAGATATGGTGATGAATTAATGAGTGAGTTGCCCGAATTAGATGGCATAACAGGCATAGGTACATACCATGGCATTCTGGAATTGATTGATAAGATCGTAAAAGGGGAAAGGCCATCTCAATTGTCTATCCCCCCTGAAACTTTTATTGAAAAAGGGGAAAGAGTTCTCTCCACTCCCCCCGGGTCTGCCTATCTCAAGATCACGGAAGGATGTAATAATCATTGTGCTTATTGTGCCATTCCCTTGATCCGCGGACAGCTTCGCTCTGCTGATCAAATAGATTTAGTCAAGGAAGCAAAAAGCTTAGCCAAAAGAGGTATAAAGGAACTGGTGATCTTGGGCCAGGATACAGCAATGTATGGTAAAGACCTGGAGGTTAAATGTGATTTGCCTAATGTTTTAAAAGACTTGTCAAGGGTAGAAGGAATAGAGTGGATCCGCCTGATGTATCTTCACCCTGCTCATATCAATGAACAGATTATTGACATCATCGCCCAGGAAAATAAAATCATTCCCTATTTGGATATACCTGTTCAACATGCTTCAGCAAAAGTCCTGAAAAGAATGAACCGGGGACATGATTTAGACTATTTAAATAGTTTAATGCATAAATTAAGGACCAGTATTCAGGGCCTGGTCTTAAGAACCACAGTTATGACCGGTTTTCCTGGTGAAAGTAAAGATGATTTTCAAATATTGCTTGACTTTGTTAAAGACAGCAAATTTGACTGGCTGGGCTGTTTCGCATATAGCCCGGAAGAGGATACCCCCGCTGCTCTTTTTGAAAATCAGATACCTGATGAGATCAAAGAGATGAGAATGAACCAGATATTAAGAATCCAAAAGAAAATTACCCGGCAAAAAAACATCAGTCGTTTAGAGCAAATTCAAAAAATATTAATCACCGGGCAGAAAAGCAGGAACCTTTATACCGGCCGGGGTTATTTTCAGGCACCGGATGTTGACGGAATTACCATTGTCAAAACCCAGAAAAAACTTGTAAAAGGTGAATTTGCGGAAGTAAAGCTGAAAGGAATCAGGCTTTATGACATGATCGGTGAAATAGTTGAATAATAAACAACATAAACAGTTTAAAAGGACTGAACTGGACGGTCCTTTTAATTTTCAGGAACGCAAAACCATATAGTTGGTTGCTGCCGAAGCAATCAGCTTTCCTTCTTTATTAACTGCTTCCCCAACCAGATGTAAGGTGGTTTTCCCTTTAGCCTGTACCCGGGCTGTAATTTTCAGGGTATCATTTTTAAGTATTGGTCGGTGAAAAGTTGTATTTATATCAATGGTAGCTATAGGCACCTTCTCGGTAATCAAATAACATAACTGGCCAAAAGTATTATCAAAAGCCGCCACAATAAAACCTCCCTGCATGGAACCGGCCAAATTAAGAAACTTCTCGGCTACTGGATAGTCATCCACCAGACTTTTACCGGGTATATATTCCCGGGTTTTTTGATCCAACAGAACTGAACACTCAGGCCGCCGCTCAACTTTATCATAAATCAATTTCAATAATTCAGAACGATCAGTAACAGATTCACTCATAACCAACACCCCCGCCAATAATTTTCCATTTATATTGTAAGCTTTTTACTAGATTATTACAAAAACAGCTGACAATTCTGGCAAGCAGGTAAGCAATGCCCAATTTACCATATATTAAGAGCAGAGTTAACAGCCTGTCTATGTTATAATTTTTCAAGGGAAAGGGGAAAAGGCCAATGAGGAAAATGGAAAGAAAAGTAATCACAGCAGTAATATCAGCAGTTGTAACACTGGCGGTTTTACTGTCGGGCTATACCTTCTATAACAAATATATAGTTCAGGCACCTTTGCTTGAGGCTATTGATGAAATGGCATCAGTAAACCAAGTGCAGATCAGCAAGGAAAAAAGCAAGTATCAGATAACGGTTGAGCTTAACAGGGTGGAGAATCTGCAGCATGAATATGCCCAACTGGAAAAAATCGCTGCCGCTAATTTAGGCAGCAAGGAATATGACCTGAAAATATCAGCTGCCGGAGATCAGCAGCTACAGGATTTTTATTATCAGATCCAGCCCTTTATTTATGAAGCTTTAGCCAAAGATAATTTTATGTGGCTCAATGAACAAATAAAACAACAAATCACAAGGGAAAACGGAAAGATGGATTACCGCTTTTTTGTTGACAATGAAATGATCTATTTACAGTTTGAAAACGGCAGGGAAAATCTTTATGAAATAATACCCAGGGATGCAGACGGGCAAAAAATTCAAGCATAGGGAGGGATTAAAATGAAAGAAATAGCAATTGGCGCGGGAATTGCGGCAGTATTATTTCTGGCAATTATTGGTGTGAATATTACACCCCTCCTATTTGTTGCTCTGCTGGTCGGGACCTTTTATTATTTTACCCAGTCCCAGGCAAAAGTCAATTTCCAGGAAGTAGGCAGTAAAAAAACCAGCAGCAACCCGCTGAGTTTTGATAATATCGGCGGCCAGGACACTGCAATCAAAGAACTGCAGGAAGCATTGAATTTTATTATTCGTGCAGAGGAAATCGGACGGATGGGGATAAGGCCCTTAAAAGGAGTATTATTGGTAGGACCGCCGGGTACGGGAAAAACTCTTTTAGCCAGAGCTGCTGCCAGTTATACCAGTTCAGCTTTCATTGCAGCATCCGGCAGTGAATTTATTGAAATGTATGCCGGTGTTGGAGCAAAAAGGATACGCCGCCTGTTCCAGGAAGCGAAGAAAAAGGCGGTCAATGAAAAGAAATCAACGGCCATCATTTTCATCGATGAATTGGAAGTATTGGGCGGCAAACGGGGGAGTCACACCGGTCATCTGGAATATGACCAGACTCTTAATCAGTTACTGGTTGAAATGGATGGCATAAGCCAGGACCATGAGCATCGCATACTGGTAATTGGTGCAACCAATCGTGCAGATCTTTTGGATTCTGCTCTGGTGAGGCCGGGAAGATTTGACCGGCAGGTGCAGGTGGGGCTTCCGGATAAAAAAGGACGGGCCAAAATACTGGAAATCCATCTAAAAAACAAACAGGTAAAAGACCACTCCATAATCGAAGAAATAGCTCGCACCACTTTCGGTTTTTCCGGTGCCCATTTGGAAAGTGTAACCAACGAAGCAGCTATTTTAGCCATGCGGGAAAATCAAAAAAAAATAGACATGAAACACTTTAATGAGGCCATTGACAAAGTGATAATGGGCGAGAAACTGGACCGGCAGATTTCCAAAGAGGAAATTAGTCGGGTAAGCATCCACGAAAGCGGCCATGCCATTATCAGCGAAACATTGGAACCAGGTTCGTTGTCATCACTGACCATTATACCCCGTGGGAAAGCACTGGGATACTTGCGTAAATCGCCAAAAGATGATCAGTATTTATATACTGTTGAACAACTGGAAAAGCAGATCATGATATCATTGGCCGGGGCAGTTGCTGAGGAAATAAAATACGGCAGCAAGAGTACCGGAGCTAAAAACGACTTTGAACAAGCCTGGAAAGCAGCACGGGAAATCGTTGAATGCGGGTTGTCACCTTTAGGCGTGATCAATACAGAAGATACTCCCCAAGAACTGATCTATAAACAATGTAAGGAAATAGTTGCCAGACTGGAAGAGAAAACCAGGCAGTTATTAACAGATGAGCAAGAGGCTCTTTTAAAACTGGCCGATTATTTAATTGCTGAAGAAACTATTGATCGTGAAACATTTGTGCAAATGATGGCCAGCTAAAAATATGTTGTAAAAAACCGGGTCCGACCCGGTTTTTTAATTTTTTGTATTGTTTATCACTTCGATATTGTTGCTAAGAAATGTATATAATAAAGGGTAGATGATTAATGGGAGATGAACTATTTGAAAAATGCTTTTATTATAGCAACCGGCACCGAACTGTTAATTGGGAATGCCACTGACACCAATTCAGCATTCATTGCGGAACGTTTGGCTGAATTGGGGATAAAAACTATCGGCAAAATCATCGTAGGTGATAAAAAGGAGGAAATATTAGGTGCTTTCAGGCTGGGCGCAGATTTGGCAGACATCATTATTTCCACCGGTGGACTGGGACCAACCAAGGATGACCTGACCAAAGAGACAGCCTGTGAGTTTATGCAGGTAAAAATGGAAGTAGTGGACCAGGAAGCTGCTAAATTAAAAGACTTCTTTGCCCGCCGGAAAAAAGCGATGCCGGACAGCAACATCAAACAGGCCATGTTTCCCCAAGAATCCGTCATTCTACCAAATGAACTGGGGACTGCTCCCGGAATGTACTTGTTTAAGAACGGAAAAATCATAATCCTGCTCCCCGGTCCGCCTAAAGAAATGAAGAAGATATTTACTGATAAAGTTGAACCCCTTTTAAGAGAAAAATTAGATTCACAGGTGAAAAAGGCAGTCACTAAAACCATTAAAGTATTTGGTCCCGGAGAATCGCAGGTAGAAGAGATGATCAGTGAGATAATCGATGACCCTCAGGGGTGTTCCATTGCTTTGCTGGCAGTGGAAGGCGAAATACATATCCGAATAACTGCTGAAGGTGAAAACTCTGAGGATAGTCGAAAAATTATGGAAGATGTGACAGACAGAATCAAGACAAAATTGACTGATCACATCTATGGTCATGATAATGATACACTCCCTTCCATATTAGCTGAACTAATGAAAGAAAATGGAATGACTTTAGCAGTTGCAGAATCCTGCACCGGTGGATATCTTGCCAAAACCATCACTGACCTGCCAGGCAGTTCAGCTTACTTTTGGGGTGGGGCAATAACCTACAGCAATGAAGCCAAAAATGAATTGCTGGGAGTCAGAAAAGAGATCATCGCCAGCTATGGGGCTGTGAGCCAGGAAACTGCCCTGGTGATGGCACAGGGAATAAAAAGAATTGCGGATAGCAGTATTGGTTTATCTATAACGGGCATTGCAGGGCCGGAAGGGGGAACAGAAACCAAACCGGTAGGATTGGTTTATATTGCCATTGTGGGAGATAAGCTGGAAAAAGTTAAACCCTTAAATTTTACCGGTGATCGGGAAAGTATCAGAATTTTGTCAGTGAAATCAGCTCTGGATCTGATTCGCAGAAGTATTGCCGGTCAATAATTCTTCACTATTACTTTATTAAATTTTAATAATTTTGCTAAAATATAGGAATATGTTTGACATTATTAAACTTCTTGTATTATAATTTTTAAAAGCGAACATATGTTTGAGGAGGATTTTATAAATGGAAAATATTATTAATCAGGGGAAGATCGATGCCTTAAACAATACAATAAAAAATATAGAAAAACAATTTGGTAAAGGTTCCATTATGAAACTTGGGGAAGCAGCAGTGATGAATGTAGAAGTGATTTCCACCGGATGTATTTCTGTGGATCTGGCTTTAGGAGTTGGAGGGTTCCCCCGGGGCAGAGTAATTGAAATATTTGGCCCTGAATCTTCCGGAAAAACCACTGTTGCTTTGCATGCTATAGCACAGGCACAAAAAGAAGGAGGAATGGCAGCGTTTATTGATGCGGAACATGCTCTGGATCCTCTTTATGCCAAACAGCTGGGTGTGGATATTAACAACTTGCTGGTATCCCAGCCTGATTGCGGGGAACAGGCCCTGGAAATTGCTGAGGCTCTGGTCCGCAGCGGCGCTATCGATATCGTGGTGATCGACTCCGTGGCAGCTTTGGTTCCGAAAGCTGAATTGGATGGAGAAATGGGAGATATTCATGTAGGTTTGCAGGCACGACTAATGTCCCAAGCTCTGCGCAAATTGACTGCTCATATAAGCAAATCAAAGGCTTGCTGTGTTTTTATAAACCAGATCCGTGAAAAAGTGGGAGTAATTTATGGCAGCAATGAAACCACTACCGGGGGCCGTGCACTGAAATTCTATTCTTCAGTTCGCCTGGAGGTAAGAAAAGGTGAATCTATTAAACAAGGTACAGAATTAATAGGCAACCGTACCAAAGTGAAAGTAGTTAAAAATAAAGTTGCACCACCATTTAAATCCACTGAATTCGATCTCATGTACGGAACAGGAATATCCAAAGAGGGCGATTTACTGGATATAGCTGCAAACCTGGAAATAATCTCTAAAAGCGGTGCCTGGTATTCCTATGAAGGTGAACGATTAGGTCAGGGACGTGAAAATGCCAAAGAGTATCTTAAAAACAATCCGGAGTTTTATGAAATGCTGCAGCAAAAAGTTAAAGAAGCCATGTCTATAAACGATATAGAACCAAACAAATCAGAGGATGCTTGACACTAAAGTGTAAACTAACTAAAATCTTAGGTAAGACTACTTTTTAGAAGTCTTACCTTGTATACTTTGACCATTAGACTACTGGCTAATTAATATATATTTTTCCATTAATGTGGTATTGGATAGATGAAACTTAGACATATTAATCCTTTAAAAATATAGATTTATTGTAGTTGTCTGCTTAGGTTAAGGTGAGATCATCTATAATCTTACCAATGGCATTTTAATCCATTGGAAGTTAAAGCTGATAATTAAAGAGGTAAGTTTTTCTAAAAGCCGAGTTTTACTCGGTTTTTTATTCTTAATTTTTAGTAAAGAAGAGATATTATTTTTAAATTATAAGGGAGGTGGATAATATTACTACATTGGAAAGCCTGATCGTTATAACTACTGCTCTGGCTGTTGGTCTATTGGCAGGGTACTATGGGAGACGTTTCGTAGCTGAAAGCAAATTTGGTTCAGCGGAACAGGAAATTACCAAAATGCTTGATGAAGCTGGCAAAGAAGCTGAAGCTATCAAAAAAGAAATGCTGCTGGAGGGCAAAGAAGAAGCTCACCGCTATCGCCAGGAAGCGGAAAAAGATATTCGAGACCGACGCCGGGAACTTGACCGTATAGAAAGACGAATTACACAAAAAGAAGAAGTACTTGATAAAAAATCCGACAACATGGAAAAAAAGGAACAGATACTGCAGGAAAAAGAAAAAGAAATGGACAAAACCAATAGCGACTTGCAACTGGTTTTGACCCAGCAGTTAAAAGAACTGGAAAGACTCTCTGGATTGACATCGGAGGAAGCAAAAGAACTGCTTTTAGATAATGTCAGCAAGCAAATCCGCCAGGAAACAGCGGTTATGATCAAAAACATTGAAAGTGAAGCCAAGGAAGAGGCTGACAGAAAAGCCAAGAATATTATTACCATAGCTATTCAGAAGTGTGCGGCTGATGTGGTTTCTGAAACTACCGTATCAGTTGTGGCACTTCCCAATGATGAAATGAAGGGCAGGATCATAGGACGGGAAGGAAGAAATATCAGGACCTTTGAAACTTTGACCGGAGTAGACCTGATCATCGATGACACTCCAGAAGCTGTGATACTGTCATCATTTGACCCCATTCGCAGAGAAGTAGCTCGTATTGCCCTGGAGAATTTAGTATCTGATGGACGGATTCATCCTGCCAGAATTGAAGAAATGGTGGATAAAGCCCAAAAGGAAATTGACCAGGAGATACGGGACCTGGGTGAACAAGCAGCCTTTGAAGTTGGTGTACACGGGATTCATCAGGAATTGATAAGACTTCTGGGACGTTTGAAATATCGTACCAGCTATGGGCAAAATGTGCTTAAGCATTCCATTGAAGTAGCTCATCTGGCTGGAGTTATGGCAGCTGAGCTGGATGTGGATATAACCCTGGCCAAAAGGGCAGGTCTTCTCCATGATATCGGCAAAGCAGTGGACCATGAAGTATCCGGGCCCCATATCGAAATTGGCGTAGACCTGGCTAAGAAATATCGGGAAAATAAAGATGTTATACATGCAATTGCTGCACATCACGGAGATGTTGAATACGAAACCATCGAAGCTGTTTTGGTACAGGCAGCAGATGCCATATCTGCATCACGTCCTGGTGCCCGCCGGGAAACACTGGAAACTTATATTAAGCGTCTGGAAAAATTGGAAGGTGTGGCAGAATCATTTGAAGGTGTTGACAGAACATTTGCTATTCAGGCCGGACGTGAAATAAGGATTATAGTAAAACCTGACGAAATAGACGATCTGAATGCCATAAATCTTTCAAGAGATATCGCTAAAAAGGTTGAAGCTGACCTGGAATACCCTGGTCAGATCAAAGTAGTGGTCATCAGAGAAACCAGGTCAGTGGAATACGCAAAATAAGAATTAAGAGATAAAGATAATTACTAAAGCAAGCAGAGCATTTAGCTCTGCTTGCTTTTGCCCTTATTGCTATAAAATACCGATGTCCCACCAGCAGGACTTTCATTTTTGCTGCAGAAGAAGTTTAGTATATATTTATTAAGGGGAAGATGTCATTGAATGATTCAAGTTTAGAAATTCTAATTAATGTACCTTTAAAGCACCCAGAAGTAAATGCTGTTAAGTTTACGGCCGATAAAAAGACCATAGCCCTGCAGTTTGCCCTGAAAGGATTACCAGGAGAAGCAGACCTGAACGAGTTTAATGAAAACATACGAAAAGCTGGTAAAATATATCATGGAATAATGGGTAACTCTGTTATAATAATGGAACTAGCCGTAAATGAAATAGAAGGTGTTACTTTTATCAGTTTATTCAGAGATGAAGAATCTATTTCTGAGGAAGAGATCGATATATACATAGCATTGCTGAAAGAAAAATACGACCATTATTTAATAAAAGACAGGATCAATATAGAAAAACAAGATTCTTATAAGAGAAGACTTAAAAACAGTTTAAAACACAAATTGCATGAGGCACATAACTGCAGCTATTTCTGGGCTTTCCGTCAGGGAGGCAAAGTCTTTGTGCTGAATAGATAATGGAGGCCGGTTCGTGAATATATTATTAATTGGTGATATTGTTGGCAAGCCAGGCAGGAGAGCACTGAAAAACATTTTACCTGGATTGCAGAAAAAATATAAAATTGAGTTTACAGTAGCCAATGCAGAAAATGCTGCCGGTGGAAAAGGTATCAGCAAGGAAGTTTTTGCTGAAATTATTGGTGCTGGTGTAGATGTTATGACCATGGGAAACCATGTTTGGGATAATCGGGAGATATTTAATTTCATTGATGATGAAGCAAGAATAATTAGACCGGCCAATTATCCCGGTGAATGTCCCGGACAAGGTTACCATATTTATACCGCAGGATTTAACAAAAAAATAGCCGTTATCAATATATCAGGCAGAGTATTTCTCGATCCTTTGGACTGTCCTTTCCAGGTTACTCAGGAAATAATCGGCCAGATTAAGAATAAAGCTGATATTATCATTATAGATCTCCATGCTGAAGCAACTTCGGAAAAACTAGCCTTTGCCTACTATTTTGATGGTTCAGTAAATGCCGTTTTAGGGACCCATACCCATATCCAGACTGCCGATGAAAGAATATTATCAGGGGGCACTGCCTATATTACTGATCTGGGAATGACCGGACCGGTTGATTCAATATTGGGCATGGATAAAGATCTGGTGATCAAAAGGTTTGTTACCCAGAGGCCGGTAAGATTTGAAGTGGCCAAAGGACCTGCTCAGCTCCAAGGGGTTGTTTTATCATTTGATGACAATACCAACCGGGTTACTGAAATTGAAAGAATTTGCCTCTATACAGAATAAAACCAAATAATATCCAAAGACATGTAACTAAAAAGAAGGAATTACCAGATTTAGTTAGAATATAATTCTAAAGAGGAGCAAGCTTTCTATTTCAAACTTTGAGGGGGTAATAAAATAATGGAAGTACTGAAGGTTTCAGCTAAATCCAGTCCAAATTCTGTGGCCGGAGCGCTTGCAGGGGTATTAAGAGAAAGAGGAGCGGCGGAAATCCAGGCAATCGGCGCAGGAGCAATAAATCAAGCAATAAAAGCAATAGCAATAGCCCGTGGATTTGTTGCTCCCAGTGGAATGGATCTTATTTGCATACCTGCATTCACCGATATCATGATTGAAGGTGAAGAAAGAACAGCCATCAAACTAATAATCGAACCACGGTAATGGGGACTTCATGCTTAATTACTAAATACTGTTATACAAATAATAACCTGCATATTTGCAGGTTTTTGTTTTTTACTTATTGTTTCTGAAAGGAAGGGAAGAATGAAAAAAGCAGACTTGCATTGTGATACAATATCACTTTTACTAACGAGACAGGAAAATCTAAAGAATAATTCCTGCCATTTTGATATTTCCCGGGCCAGACAAGCAGAAATTGCTATACAAGTATTTGCCCTTTTTTCAAAACCTGATGACAGCAACCAGGTTTTGCGTCAGATTTTGAAACAAATGGAAAAGTATTTTCGTGAAATAGAAGATAATCGTGACAGTTTATATACGATCCTTAATTTTGATGATATTAATTCTCCAGTAAATTATAGCAAAATCGGATGCCTGCTGCATTTGGAAGGGGCGGAAGCACTGGGCAGTGATATAGAATTGCTGCAGATATTTTATCAATTAGGATTGCGAAGCATTGGACTCACATGGAACTATAGGAACAGGATGGCTGACGGTGTAGGTGAAGGTGCATATGCAGGAGGGCTGACCAGGTTGGGGAGGCAGTTGATCAAGGAAATCAATTCCCTGGGGATGATTCTGGATTTGGCACATGCGGGCGAAAAAAGTTTCTATGAAGCCCTGGAATTATATGGTAAACCTCTGATGGTAAGCCATGCTAATGCCAGAACCCTGTGCAGCCATTTCAGAAATCTAAGTGATGACCAGTTAAAAACCGTCCAGGCTTATGATGGGCTGGTAGGAGTTACAGGAGTCAGTGATTTTGTCAGGGATGATGGAATAGCTGCTATGGAAGACCTGACTGACCATATCGTTTATATCGCTGACCTGATTGGCACTCGCCACATTGCCCTGGGATCTGATTTTGACGGTGCAGATCATATGGTCATGTCCGGGATAGAAGATTACCGGCACTTAGAAGATCTTTTGCACCAGAGAGGTTTCTCTGCTATAGAAATAGAAAACATACTTTATTATAATTTTCAGCGTTTACTAAAGGTAACCTTGTAAAAAGGAGCAACTGTTGTATGTTATATGATTTGCACACCCATACCAAAGCTTCAGATGGCAAATTGTCACCCAAAGATCTGATAGATGAGGCAGTAAAACTGAAACTGCCGGGAATAGCAATAACTGATCATGACACAGTTTCCGGTCTTCATGAAGCTATGGATTATCAAATCCATGTAAAAAACCAAATCGAGGTGATACCCGGAATAGAAATGAATACTGAGATGGATGGTTCTGAAGTGCATATTTTGGGTTATTATATCGACCATTTTAACAGCCATTTGTGCGAAAGGCTTCAGGAATTGAAAGAATCCAGGCTGAAACGAGCCAAAATGATGGTAAAAAAATTAAAAGCCATGGGGTATCGAATCACATTTGAGCAAGTGCAGCAGTTGGCGGAGAATGATTTGATTGCCAGACCGCATATTGCTCAGGTCCTGGTTCATAATAACAGTATATTCTCTGTTAAAGAAGCATTTGAGAAACTCATCGGTCGGGGCAGACCTGCTTATGTACCACGCTATAAATTCTTTCCACAGGAAGCTGTAGATCTGATTAAATCAGCAAAAGGCATCCCCGTACTGGCTCATCCCGGGTTGATCAACAAGCAGGAAATTATCGAGGAAATTGTGGCCATGGGAATAGAAGGCATAGAAGTGTATTATCCCGAACATTCATCGAAACAAATAGAAAAGTATAAGAATCTGGCTGTAAATAATAATCTGCTGATCACGGGAGGCTCTGATTATCACGGTCCGGGAATGAAAGTCATCACCTGCAACCTGGGGTCGGTAGGAATTACACCGGATTTAATGAAAGAAATAAAAATATTTTACAACAAAAACAGGTAAAAGAAGCATATTTATATAATATAAGGCAGGAATGCTACCTGATAGTGTAGAAGTAATGTTAAACTTCTACTGAAAGGGCAGGTCTAACATGCTGAAAAAAATAGTTCTGGTTATATCCATCATCTTTATCTTCCAATTAGCTTTTACCGGGTCAGCAGTTGCAGCAGAAACCTATCATATTGTCAAGTCAGGAGATACACTCTGGGGCATAGCCCGGCAGTACGATACAAATGTTGAACAAATCAAACAGCTTAACCAGATAAATTCGGATAACATTAAAATCGGCTTAAAACTATGTGTCAAAATTACACCTGATCAGGCACCTGTTGTACAAATTGCCGAATCGGCAGCAGAAGACACTGCTTTAATTGATTCAGCAGAGCAAGTTTATATCGTACAACCAGGAGACAGCTTGAACAGTATAGCTCAAAAATATGGCACCAGTGTTGAAATGCTAAAGAGAATCAATAATTTGACCAGTGAAGTGCTTAACCCGGGATACATATTAAAACTGAATATGCCTGGTGCTGATGTATCAAGAGGGGGAAATGTGGACCGGGTAGCAGCGGCAGTTTTAGCAACTGCCAAGCAGCATTTAGGAACCCCATACCGTTATGGTGGTTCGAGTCCGGGAGGATTTGACTGCTCAGGCTTCGTAAAATATGTTTTTTCCCAGCATGGTTATAACTTAAACAGAACTGCAGCTGCCCAGTGCGGACAGGGAGCTGCAGTAAGTAAAAGTGATTTGCAGTTGGGTGATCTGGTATTTTTTAAGTGCAGCAGTTCATCTATAGATCATGTGGGTATTTACAGTGGTAATAATGAATTCATTCATTCATCATCACCACGCAGCGGCGGTGTTATCATAACTAATCTGGATGAAAGCTATTACGCTAGATCATATGCCGGAGCGGCAAGAATCATTCAGTAATTCGGAGGCATAGATGGAGGAAAACATTTTTAATATTCCCAGCAGTATAATGGACAGCGGAAAATGGAAAGAGCTGGAGTTAAAAGAAAACCAAATCGGCAGTGATAATCTGCTGGAGGAAATTATCAATAAAAAGCTATGGAGTAATGCTGAAATAATTTGGGTAATCCGCAGGTTGGTATATTTTTACGGCAAAAAAGACAACTTGCTTAAAAAAGCACCACCTGAAAGGTTACTGGCCAATATGAACGATGTATTAAGAGCATTTTTCCTGCTTTATGATACAATTGATCCTGAGTTGGATGATAATGTAAGGAGTTACATTTGTACTAAACTTACTGATGCCACATGGGGAGCCAGTAATCGTACCAGAATTTATCTGGAAAAAATGGAAACAGATTTTTAATTAATTTTTAAATGTTCTGAAAAGCGGGACGAAATTTAGTTCCGCTTATTTTTTTGGCAGATAAATAATTTAAAGGAAAATAATTGTACTATGTCGAAATTATTTACCATAAATATACGGCGGAGGAATTTCAATGGAGAAATTAGCTCGGGAGCAAAATATCAGTCGTATAATCGCTATGGAGGAAAGAATCAGCAAATGCACTCGGTGTGTACTGCAGCGAGGATGTGTATACAGACCAGCTACCGGAAAAGGCGATTTAAAACCGGAAATACTTTTAGTATTCCATTCTGAAGGGAATGGGAATGACAGAAAAAAAATAATGGATATAAGGCAGCTAATAAAAAAACATTTCATTCTGGATAAGGTTTATCATACATTTGCAGTCAGATGTCAGCCCAAATCCTGTACCCATCTGGATAATCTCAATTGTTTTTCATCAAAATGCCTGGTTGACCAGGAACAAACCTGCAGAGTAACTAGAGCTGTTTGCGAAGGGATACCTATTATGCCCGGGGATATAGAAATAATCTCCTGTTTACATTATTTAATAGAAGAAATAGATATATTGTCACCCCAGATCGTTGTTTTGTTCGGTGACAGAACAAGCTATTTTACCCTTAAAGCTTACGGCTTACTTGACAGTATTATAACCCCGAGTTTGTATATGATTAATGGCAGGCATGTTCTGGCTACCGTTGAAGCCGACCAATTCACCAGTCAAGATGCAAAAGAACTGGTCAGTTATCTTCACTCAGAACATGCAGTCTAGCAAAAATACTAAATAACAAATATTCAAATTACTGAGGAACCATAAACCTGTCCTCAGTAATTTTATATTTTACTCCGGAATAATATTTCTAAAAGGTTCTTCGGAGGAAAAGCCTGTATGAAAAAAGAATTCTGGACTCAAATAACCATTGAAGAAGCTTTAAGAATTCAAAACAGTAATTTGGAGTATGGACTAACCTTTGCTGAAATAGCAAAAAGGCAGCAGCAATATAAAAACAAGCTGGAAGAGACTAAAGCTTTTAACCCGCTGTTGGTTTTTCTCAACCAGTTTACAGATACCATGGTTTTGGTCTTACTGGGAGCAACTGTCCTGTCAGGACTGATTGGTGCCATGGAAGATGCTATTACCATAATGGCTATTGTAACCTTAAATGCAGTATTAGGTTTTTTACAGGAATACCGCGCTGAGAAGTCCTTGGAGGAAATAAAAAAACTATCTACTCCGTATGCCCTGGTGCTAAGGGATGGGAATAAAGCAAAAATCCCCACCGAAGATTTAGTACCGGGAGATATCGTTTATCTGGAAACCGGTGATAAAATACCTGCAGATATAAGGTTGATCCAATCCCACAGTATGGAAATTGATGAAGCGATTTTGACTGGAGAATCACTGCCAGTTGCTAAACAAGCCAACCTGGTACTGAAAAAAGAAGTCCCCCTGGCGGAAAAAATCAATATGGCTTTTATGGGGACTTCGGTCACCAAGGGAAGAGGCTTAGGGATCGTAGTTGAAACCGGAATGTCAACGATTATGGGGGAAATAGCTCACATCATAAAGACTACTGAGGCAGGCATGACCCCTCTGCAAATCAAGCTGGACCAACTAGGGAAAATTCTTATTGTTATTTGTCTGGCAGTTTGTTTTATGGTTGCCATTATGGGGATATACCGGGGAGAAAGCATGATGACTATGTTAATGGCGGGCATAAGCCTTGCAGTGGCAGCTATCCCCGAAGGTTTACCGGCAATCGTTACGGTGGTTTTAGCTTTAGGGATCCAGCGCATGGCCAAGCGTAATGCGATCATAAGAAAATTGCCCGCTGTAGAAACTCTGGGCTGTACTACGGTAATCTGTTCTGACAAAACCGGTACCTTAACCCAGAACAAAATGACGGCAAAAAGATTAGCCACATTAGACAAAATTGTCTCGATCACTGGTGATGGTTATCATACCAAAGGCCGTTTCATTGTTGATGACAAAACTCTGGATCCTTTAAAAGATACTGCCTTGAATACTTTACTGGATGCCGCATTTTACTGTAATAATTCTTCTTTTCATCAAAGCGGGAAAAAGGTAATCACCTTTGGCGATCCTACAGAGATCGCACTGCTGGTGATGGCAAAAAAAGCAGGTTATGATAAGAATTTAGCGCGGATCCATGAGATACCATTTGATGCAGAAAGAAAAAAAATGACGGTAGTAGTCAGAGACAATGACCAGGCATTGGTTTTGGTCAAAGGAGCCCTGGAAGAAATCATTAAAAGCTGTGACCGGGTCATAAAGAAAGAGCAGATCAGAAAGCTGAGGCAGGCAGATATAAATGCCATTACAGATATGCAGGAAGAATGGGCTAATGAGGCTTTACGGGTATTAGGATTTGCCTATAAAAGAATATCATCGGATGAACTGGCCCAATATCATGATCATGAACTGGAAAAGAATTTGATTTTGGTTGGTGCCGCAGGTTTGATTGATCCACCCAGGCCTGGTGTGGAAAAAGCAATTAGTGAATGCTTGGGCGCTGGCATAATTCCGCTAATGATAACCGGAGATCATCCGGTTACAGCTATTGCTATTGCCCGGGAAATAGGCCTTACAAACAGCCGGAAAGTAATTACTGGTACCCAGATAGACCATCTGTCCGATGAAGATTTATATAAACAAGGCCTTGAAGATAGGGTTTTTGCACGAGTTTCTCCCCAGCATAAAAACCGCATTGTCAAAGTTTTGCAAAGTAAAAATCATGTGGTGGCCATGACCGGGGACGGTGTCAATGATGCACCGGCAGTAAAAGCTGCTGATATTGGCATAGCCATGGGAATAACCGGAACGGAAGTGACCAAAGAAGCTTCCTCAATGGTGCTGGCGGATGATGATTTTTCCACTATAATAAGAGCTGTTTATGAAGGACGGGCTATTTATGACAATATCAGAAAATTCCTGCGCTACCTATTAGGCTGTAATATAGGTGAAATCCTGGTCATGTTTCTGTCCTCACTGATGGGTATGCCGCTGCCTTTGCTGCCAATACAAATCCTGTGGGTCAACTTGGTAACTGACGGCCTGCCGGCTATGGCTTTAGGCCTGGAACCGGCTGAACCATATATTATGAACCGCAAGCCCAGGCCGAAGAATGAAAGTATTTTTGCCCGTGGAATGGGCTGGATCGTATTCGGCCGTGGTGTTTACATAGGGATCATTACATTATTCACCTTTGCTGTAGGCGCCTTATATTGTCGTTATCACGGGATCGATGAATTGAATATGGCCAGGACCATGGCCCTTACTACTCTGGTATTTGCCCAGTTGTTCTATGTTTTTGAATGCCGCTCTGAAAAGTTTACACCCTTTGAACTGGGTTTTTTCACAAATAAATATTTATTAATAGCAGTATTAATTTCAATTATCATGCAAATGTCAGCTTTATATCTGCCTGCTTTGCAGAGTGTTTTTAAAACCACTCCCCTTGCCGGATGGCAATGGCTGCTAATAATTGCCTTATCAGGTTCAAAATTCTTTTTAAGATATGCTTTATATACAGCAAAGAGCATGAAAAATGTTTTGCTTAAATACCAACTGGGAAGGTAAACCAGAAAGAAAAAACTATCCGGAGTGTTTTGCTCAAACGCCGATTTTATGATTAACTGATTAATGAAGCCAAAAGCAGAGCAAAGCACTTGGTGCTGATATTGATACCACCAGCGAAATCGTATATAATTCCACTAAATAGCAAACAGAAAATTAATATAACAGCTGGAAAGGTCGAGTTAAATATGATAAAAAGTATGACAGGCTTTGGGAAAAGCCAGGTTGATTCAAATGGCTATTCTGTTACCTGTGAAGTGCGCGGAGTGAACCATCGTTATTTTGACCCTCATATACGTATCTCCAGACGCTACATGTCCTTGGAAGACCGCATTAAAGATGAAATAAAAAAAACCGTTACCCGCGGCAGGATTGAAATGACGCTCAATATCGAGAAAACAGGAGAATCCGCCAGAGATATTAAAGTTGACAAAGAATTAGCGATGGCTTACTATAGATATTTGAAGGAATTAGCAGATAATCTAAATATTTCACCTGAAATTAGAATTATTGATGTATTTCGCCTGCCAGAAGTTTTTAATGTCAGCGATGAAAACGATGATTTGGAATTGATCTGGTCCATTCTGGGCGAAGCTATCAGACAAGCTATGGCAAGCCTTTTGGACATGCGGAACAAAGAAGGCATGAATCTTGCTAAAGATATTTTGGAGAGAAATCAAACAATTATGCACATGGTTCTCACATTGGAAAAATATGCACCACAAGTGGCAATTGACTACCAGGAGAAATTACGCAAGAGAATAGCTGATTTAGTTGGCCACGAACAAGTGGATGAACAGCGGATCATCCAGGAAGCAGCTATATTTGCTGACAAATCTAGTATCACCGAAGAAGTAGTTAGATTAAAAAGTCATATTAAACATCTGGAAGAGTTTATCGATGAAGGCGAAGGAGTTGGCCGCAAATGCGATTTCCTCATTCAGGAAATGTTCAGAGAAATTAATACGGTGGCATCTAAAAGCAATCATATTGAAATGAGCCGTATTGTTGTGGATGTGAAAGCCGAGCTGGAAAAAATAAGAGAACAAATACAGAACATTGAATAAAACAGGAGGTGAGTCCGGGATAACCGGGGAAAGTATGGATATTAAACTGGTTAACATTGGATTTGGCAATATAGTGGCTGCGAACCGCATCATTGCTATTGTTAGTCCTGAATCTGCACCCATCAAGCGCATTATACAAGAAGCCCGTGAAAAAGGCAGCTTGATTGACGCTACATATGGCAGAAGGACCAGGGCAGTCATTATTGTGGACAGCTCACATGTTATATTGTCGGCAGTCCAGCCTGAGACTGTAGCCAACCGTTTAGGAGCAAAAGACGTAGAAGCTTAAGCAACCGGAAAGTGTGGTAATGAATGACCAGAAGAGGCATTTTATTTGTGATATCCGGCCCTTCAGGGGTTGGAAAAGGGACCATAAGAAATGCACTGTTGCCCCGTGTGGATAATCTGCAGGTTTCCATTTCAGCGACTACCAGAAAACCAAGAAGTAACGAAGTGAATGCCCGGGAATACTTTTTTGTTTCCGAAGATGAGTTTAGAGAATTAATTGCCGAAGATAAATTAATTGAGTGGGCTTGCGTTTATTCCAATCTATATGGAACTCCCCGGGATTTTGTTATGAAAAGCCTGGAAAAGGGACTGGATGTTTTATTGGAAATCGATATTCAGGGTGCCATGCAAGTTAAAGAAAAAATGCCGGAGGGGGTATTTATTTTTATTGCCCCTCCATCAATTGATGAATTGATTGAAAGGCTTTGCAACCGGGGGCAGGATTCTCAGGAAAGTATTGAAGCCAGGTTTGCTGCCAGCCAAAAAGAAATGTCTTATATGAAAGAATACGATTATGTAGTGGTCAATGACAATTTAGCAGATGCAGTTAAAAAGACTGAATCGATAATTATAGCCGAAAGGTGCAAAATAAATTAATACAGTAATGAGGTGATAATTTGAACCCGCCATCAACCAAAGACCTGATTAAAATTGGCAACAGCAAATATGCTGTTGTAGTTGCTGTTGCTAAAAGAGCCCGTGAATTATCTGAAGACAAGAAAAACGATGAGAATTACCGTTTGTCATCTATGGTTACTGATGCACTTGATGAAGTGATAAACGGCAAGATCATAATTGACTAATATTATTAGTGAGGGGGACTAATAATTGCCCAAGACAGTTGGAATAGGAATTACCGGCGGGATTGCTGCCTATAAAATAACTGATCTGGTCAGTAAATTAAAAAAATCCGGATATGATGTTATTGTTATGATGACTGAAAGTGCAGCTAGATTTATTACGCCCTTAACTTTTAAGACTCTTTCCGGCCGAGAAGTGGTCACCGATTTATGGCAGGACAGTCAGGAATGGAATGTACAACACATTGGGATTGCTGAAGAAATTGATTTACTGGTGATTGCCCCGGCTACTGCCAATATCGTTGGCAAAATGGCTCATGGGATAGCAGATGACCTGATTTCCACCGTATTTCTGGCCAATACCGCACCGGTAATCATTGTCCCCGCTATGAACACCAATATGTTCCTGCATCCCATTGTACAGGAAAACCTAAAAAAGCTGTCAGAATACGGTTATGAAGTTATGCCACCGGGTGAAGGAAAATTAGCTTGTGGAACTTCAGGCCCTGGCAGATTGCCTGAGATAGATGATATTTTTGACAGAATTATTCATAAACTAAACCCACAAACAGACCTGGCCGGCAAAATATTGATGGTAAATGCCGGCAGTACCTGTGAAGATATTGATCCAGTCCGTTTTATCACCAACCGGGGGACCGGTAAAATGGGGTTTTGCATTGCCGAAGCTGCTGCCAGAAGAGGAGCGGAGGTTATTTTAGTCTCCGGCAATTCTCAGCTTACAGTACCGCCTAATGTGGAATTCCACTCTGTTTGGAGTGCTCAGGAAATGTGTTCGGTCATGCTGGATAAGCAATCAGAGTGCGATATTATTATTGGCGCTGCTGCTGTAGGAGATTTTCAGGCAGCCAAAGCTGCTGAACAAAAAATAAAGAAGACCGGGAACGGTAAAGACAAACTGGTCCTGGAATTAAAGGGCACGCCGGATATTCTAAAAGAATTAGGCAAATTGAAAAAAAATGGTCAAATCATGGTTGGCTTCGCAGCTGAGACGGAAAATGTGCTGGAAAACGCCAGGAGAAAATTAGAAACAAAAAACCTTGACTTTATTGTAGCTAATGATGTGACAATTGAAGGAGCAGGATTTGCTGTGGATACCAATATCGTCACACTTATTGGCTGTAATGGAGATATAAAGTCACTGCCCAAAATGAGCAAGCATGATGTAGCTGAGGCTATTCTGGACAGGGTAGTTGAACTCTTGTAAAAATAATGGTGAGGGGATGAAGAAAATGTCAAAAAGCTTATTTACTTCAGAAGCTGTAACAGAAGGACATCCGGATAAAATTGCGGACCAGATTTCTGACGCTATTTTGGATGCCATTATCGGACAGGACCCCAATGCTAGAGTAGCAGCGGAAACAATGGTTACCACCGGTTTGGTTTTTGTTTCCGGAGAAGTAACCACTAATTGCTATATTGATATAAGCAAACTGGTCAGAAACACCGTGGAGGAAATTGGATATACACGGGCGAAATATGGATTCGACAGTGAAACCTGTGCAGTTATCACCTCACTTGATGAACAATCCAGTGATATTGCAATGGGTGTTGATCAGGCTTTCGAAGCAAAAAAAGGCGAAATGAATGATCAGGATATGGAAGCAACCGGTGCCGGCGACCAAGGAATGATGTTTGGTTATGCCAGTAATGAAACAGAAGAACTGATGCCGATGCCGATCCTTTTGGCTAATAAAATGGCAAAAAGATTAGCTGATGTACGCAAAAACGGTACGCTTGATTATCTGCGGCCTGATGGCAAAACTCAGGTAACAGTAGAATATCAGGATAACAAACCGGTCAGAATCGACACAGTGGTAGTTTCTACCCAGCATCATCCGGAAGTAGCTAAAGAGACCATCGAAAATGATATTATAGAACAGGTAATAAAACCAGTTGTACCGTCAGGTATGCTGGATGACCGAACCAGATATTTTATCAATCCTACCGGCAGATTTGTAACCGGTGGTCCACAGGGTGACTGCGGATTGACCGGCCGAAAAATCATTGTTGATACCTACGGCGGCATGGCTAGACATGGCGGCGGAGCCTTTTCCGGCAAAGATCCCACCAAAGTTGACCGTTCTGCAGCTTATGCAGCACGTTATGTGGCGAAAAACCTGGTCAAGGCGGGCGTGGCCGACCGTCTGGAAATTCAGATCGCCTATGCTATCGGAGTAGCCAATCCCGTTTCTATACGTGTAGATACCTTCGGCACTAACAAAATAGCAGAAGAAAAAATCATTGAATTGGTTAAGAATAATTTTGATTTAAGACCGGCCGCTATAATTAAATATCTGGATTTGCGCAGGCCTATTTATAAAAAGACTGCTGCATATGGACATTTTGGCCGCAATGAAGAAGGATTTACCTGGGAGAAAACTGATAAAGCTACCGCTATCAAAGAACAGGCCGGTTTATAAAAAAAGCGATAGAAGAAAATAAAATGAGGCGGGGAATTCCCGCCTTTATTTTTCATAAAGGGTTGGAAAGGCGAAATTGGAAAGGCGTGGAAAAGCGGTTGGCTCATGCGCTGTGGGGCAGGCATTGCCTATCCGATACTTAAACATTTTGAAAGTTGGTTAGTGGTTAGGAGTAGGGGTGAGGCGTGGAAAAGCCTTGGCTCCATGCGTTGTAGGGGAAGCTATCAGCTTCCCGTTTCATATGGAAAGTGAAAAGTTTTCTGGGGAGGAGAATATTCGTGACTGTCATTGATGTCTTGATCAATCTTCCTGCACCACAATTTAATAAAACATTTCAGTACTCAGTTCCTGAGCATCTGGCGTCAGAAATCAAATTCGGACAGCGAGTCCAGGTGGAACTTGGCCGGCGTATCCTGGAAGCTTATGTGGTTGGAGTTGATTCAACTAAGACCTGTAATCAGTTAAAATCGGTAATCGAAATATTAGACCGGGAACCGGTTTTTGATCCAAAGCAATTGGAACTTGCCCGCTGGATGGCTGATTATTACCTTTGTACAGTTCCCCTTGCCCTAAAAACCATTATACCCGCCAGCCTGAATAAAAAAGGTCCCGCAGAAATCATTGCTTTGTTCGAGCCTGAAGACCTTAACGAAATCATCAAATGTAATCCCGGCCAGGGAAAAATTATAAAAAAGCTGGCTGCATTAAGAAAGATTGAAATGAAAACAGCCCTTAAGTTAGCAACTGCTGAAGAAATCAGTTCATTGGCAGATCAGAACATAATCAGTGTGGTGCAGAAATATACCCTTTATAAAAGAAATAACGCAGATCTTATTTATAAACCAGTATCATTGGACCATCAGGAAATGGTACAAATGAAAAAGCGGGCACCCCGGCAGGCGGAAATCATAGAATATTTAATTTGCATGGGTTCTGCAGATAAGGCTGTTATGGACAAACTTTTCCCAGCTTCTAGCATCAGATCCCTTTTACAAAAAGGTTTTATTACACTGGAGAAAAAAAAGTCCGTGATTACGGAATCCGCAAAAATTATGACCCCCGATCAAAAACAGGCCATAGAGAAAATATGTGCCGCTGCTCAAAAAGGGGTCTTTAGCGAAATATTGTTATATGGAGTAACCGGCAGCGGAAAAACCGAAATCTATTTAGGTACAGCAGAGGAAATCATAAAATCGGGGAAGAAAGTATTAATGCTGGTGCCGGAAATTGCCCTGACCAGTCATCTGGTAGAAACCATCGCAGCCCGGATAGATAAAATGGCGGTTATTCACAGTCAAATACTATCTTCAGAACGTTATGAACAGTATAAAAGAATAAAAAACGGGGAAATAGATTTTGTTTTGGGAACTCGTTCTGCCGTTTTTGCTCCTCTTGACCACATTGGTATGATCATTGTTGATGAGGAACAGGAAAGCAGTTATAAACAAGAAGAAACCCCAAAATATCATGCCCGTCAGGTGGCACGAAAAATTGCGGGAAGGGAATCTGCCGTCCTGGTATTAGGGACAGCCACCCCGGCCATTGAAACTTTCTTTCATGCTGTAACAGGCAAGACCGGACTGATACATCTGGATAAAAGGATCGGTGAAGCCAGGCTGCCTGAAGTATTCGTAGAAGACCAGCGAAAAGATTACAAGAACACATTTAATTGCGGTATTTCGGTCTTTTTACAGGACAAACTAAGAAAAAATATTGCCAGTGGAGAACAAAGTATATTACTCATCAACCGCCGTGGTCATTCACCTGTGACAATTTGCCGGCAGTGTGGTAATATTTCTACATGTCCGTCCTGTTCGGTGGCCATGACTTACCATCAAGACTTGAATAAAGAAACATGTCACTACTGCGGTTTTGAAAAAGAAATCACCCGCAACTGCGTCAAATGCGGCAGCAGGTATATACAACAATTTGGTTTTGGCACTCAAAAGGTAGAACAGGAAATCAAGAAATTATTTCCCCAGGCATCTGTTGCCCGGCTTGATTTGGATGTAAGTTTAAAGCGGGGCAGGCAAAAAGAAATCCTGAACAAAATGAAGAATAAACAAATTGACATTTTGGTGGGGACCCAGATGGTAGCCAAGGGATTTAATTTCCCTGATGTTTCACTGGTTGGTATAATAGACATAGATAATATGCTCTGCCTGCCAGATTATCGTGCGGCAGAACGATGTTTTCAACTGATCGTTCAGGCTGCCGGACGTGCAGGTCGTGGCAGTCTGCCTGGCGAAGTAGTGATACAAACATATAATGCTGATAGTGAAGTGATCAAATACGCAGCCCGGCAGGATTATTTCAATTTCTATACCTATGAAATTAAAGGCAGGAAACTTCTGGAATATCCGCCTTTCAAAGAATTGTTAAGAATTGTGGTAAGCTCAGCAGAAGAAGATATGGCCTCAGCTGATGCAGGATTGATTAAAACGCTGATCGAAGAAATAATCGATGCCAGCGAAGAAAAAGTCGATATATTAGGTCCTGCACCAAGTCCACGTTATAAAATCAAAGACAAATATCGTTACCAGTTACTTGTAAAAGCTGATGAATTCTGGCTTTTAAACAGTATCGGCAAACAAATTTTAGCTGACAGGCATTTATTTAAAGCTAAACTGGAGCTAGAACTTAACCCACTTAGTATGATATGAGGTGAAAAAATGGCGGTTTATAAAATTGTGACCATACCTGATGCAGTATTGCGCAGCAAATCAATACCGGTAAAAAAAATTAACGCGGGAGTCCTGCGTGTTTTGGATAATATGCGTGAAACCATGTATACCTTCGATGGCGTTGGATTGGCAGCAATTCAGATCGGAGTACCCAAGCGTATGATCGTGGTAGATCCTGGAGATAATTTTATGGAGCTTATCAATCCGGTAATAACGTCAAGGGATGGAGAAAAATCGGCCAGTGAAGGATGTTTAAGCGTACCCGGCAAAGTCGGGCTGGTCAAACGGGCCCAGAAAGTTACGGTAGAAGCCTTGGACCGGGAAGGCAAGGAGATTACCATCGAGGCCGAGGATTTGTTTGCCAGGGTCTTGCAGCATGAGATAGATCATTTGGATGGCATCTTGTTTACTGATATCGCTTCTCATATCAGAGAAGATGAGGATTAAGGTGGAGTTAATTGAGAATTGTTTTTATGGGTACTGCACAATTTGCAGTACCGGCAATGCAAAGATTAATAGATACTTATGGTGAAATAGTGGGAATTGTCACTCAGCCTGACCGCCCTAAGGGGCGCGGCAAAAAAGTTATGCCGCCGCCGGTCAAGGAGCTGGCACAGTCAATGGATATTCCTGTCTTTCAGCCACTTAAAATAAAAGATCCTGAGGCAATAGAGTATATAGCCAGTTGGCAGCCAGACTTGATCATAACCGCTGCTTATGGGCAGATCATTCCGCCGCCATTATTGAAGCTCCCCCATGCCGGCTGCATCAATATTCATGCTTCTCTCCTGCCTAAATACAGGGGAGCTGCACCGATACAGAGATGTTTAATGAACGGAGAGAATAAAACCGGGATCACCACCATGTATATGGATGAAGGACTTGATACCGGAGATATACTGCTGCAGCAGGAAGTAACTATTCATGAGGATACTACATATGGAGAACTCCATGATCTCCTGGCTGCAGCCGGGGCTGACCTGATCATTGACACTATAGAACAGCTGAAAGAAGGCACCCTTAAACGCATCAAACAAAATGACCAAGAAGCTACCTATGCGGAGATGATAAAAAAGTCTGATGAAATTATTAACTGGCAGGATCAGGCAGCAAGCATCATTAATCAAATCAGAGCATTGGACCCCCAACCGGGAGCCAGTACTATTTTAGGGGAGCAAAACCTTAAGATCTTTAAAGGAAAAATTACACAGGAATCAGTAACCGGACAACCTGGTGAAATCATTGGTTTTTCACCAGTTGGTTTTATTGTTAAAACTGGAAATCTGGGGATAGAAATTTTGGAACTGCAGAAGCCGGGTAAAAAAAGAATAAATACGGTAGAGTTTTTGAAAGGCCACCATCTGAAAACAGGTACAATTCTAGGCAAACAGGTATAAATATGATGGAAACTAAGAAAAGGATTTATATCGGCCTTCTGGGAGCCAGTCTGCTGTTTGTGGTACTGATCATCACCCTGGGCTGGTATTTGCTGAGAAACCGTGATATATTTGTGAACCAGGTGCTGCTCATAATCATTGCTTCCTTCGTAGCAGTAGTACTTATTACCCTGGCCATTGGCATAACTTCAATTGTGCTTATGATCACCAGGTCCAGGCCTTCACCGCTGCTGGAAATGTTAAGCAGATTTTCAAATGATGTATTATTCCCTTTGGCAGTGTTGATCGGCAAGATATTTCGCATCGAGCGTGAAAAAATCCTGGCTTCATTTATTGCCGTGAATAATTTTCTGGTAGAATCCAAGCATATATTTATCAGACCTGAGCAGATATTAATACTCTTGCCCCATTGTATTCAAAATTCTGACTGTCCCCATAAGATCACTGTAAACATTAATAACTGCAAGAATTGCGGTAAATGCCGCATAGGTGAGCTGAAGGAACTTGCCGATCGATATGGAGCAGTGATTAAAGTGGCAACAGGAGGAACGCTGGCTCGTAAGTATATAAAAGACGCCAGGCCTAAGGCAATTGTTGCGGTAGCCTGTGAAAGAGACCTTTCTTCCGGTATACAGGACGCCGGAGCCCTGCCGGTGGTCGGAGTTCTAAACTGCAGACCCAATGGACCTTGTATTAACACTGATGTAAATTTAATTGATGTAGAAAAAGCCGTTAAAATGATTTGCAGCCAAAGGGGTGGATCGATTGAAAACAGACCGAAGCAGTATAGCTAATAACCCAAGAATGCTTGCTGCAGATTTGTTGTATCATATATTTGAAAAAGGTGCCTATGCCAATCTGGCCCTGGAAAAAGAACTGGGTGAAAACCTGCTGAAAAACGAAGACAAGAACCTGGTGACAGAAATTGTAAATGGCACTACCCGCATGTTGAAGCACCTTGATTGGGTGCTTGCTCTTTTTTTGGCCAAAGATATAAAAAAAATAAACCCTTGGTTAAGAACTATTTTAAGAATGTCAGCTTACCAGATTTTGTTTATGGATAGAATTCCTGCCTATGCCTGTATCAATGATGCGGTAACAATAACCAAGGCCAAAACCAATCAAGCCTTGAGCAGGGTTGCCAATGGAGTGTTAAGAAATCTGGAGCGTAATAAAGAAACGCTAACCTATCCGGAGGATAAAATCCAGTATCTGGCGGTTTATTATTCCCATCCTGAATGGATCGTTAAACTTTTAATGGATAAATACGGTCCTGAAACAACCGAGACCATTTTAAAGTTCAATAATCTTCCTCCGGCCCTGACAGTCAGAAGCAATCAGCTACGGGGAACCAGGCAGGATTTGATGGAGCTTTTTGAGCAGCAAAACATTATCTTCAGGGTCAGCGAAAGAGTGCCATGGGCTGTTCACATTGATCATCTGCCCTTATCCCTTGAAAACACCACCTCTTACAAAGAAGGTTATTTCTATGTTCAAAACGAAGCTTCCATGCTGGCTGCATCTATTCTTCAGGTTTCTCCTGGTCATAATGTATATGATTTATGCAGCGGGGTGGGGGGCAAGACTACCCATCTGGCAGAATTAATGGAAAACAAGGGCAGCATAAGAGCATATGAACTATATGAACAGAAGCTGAAACTGCTGCAAAAAAATTGTGACCGACTGGGGATAAAAATTGTTACAATTTATCGTAAGGACATTCTGGAAATCGAAGCAGACAGTCCCCTTGCTGCAAGAGTGCTGCTGGACGTGCCATGTTCGGGACTGGGCGTACTAAACCGGCG
>LSQX01102874.1_pt1 | contig 46870 bp, 43 predicted proteins | sample 654561 | NCBI WGS metagenome assembly LSQX01 (sample SAMN04489861, study PRJNA283612) | anaerobic digester metagenome | isolation source: 4 biogas reactors fed with cattle manure at either 37C or 55C with and... | place: Denmark: Kongens Lyngby | collected 2014
TCATCCAGGTTATCAAACGTGCTATCAATGATAATATCGCAGGCCGAAGCCCCTAAGGGTAATCCCTTTTCTACACGATATTGCCTGATTTGCGGAATTTGCCCCACTAGGGACCGAAAGGTTTCGAGTACATGATTGGTAGCCTCCAAGCGTTCGGATTCTGAAGAAAATTGCTTTAATTTGAACAGTACGATATGCCGGATCATTGCTGGTTTATTGAATTATGTAAATATACAATTACATCCCGAATACCATAAAAATATGTTGATCGTAGGTATTGCAGGAGGAACCGGATCAGGAAAGACCACAGTTGTGAGGAAAGTAATGGCTGGGTTTAATCAGGGTGAAGTGGTGCTTTTACCCCAGGATTCCTACTATCGTGATAATAGCCATCTTCCATTGGAAGCCCGCCAGAAGCTAAATTTTGACCATCCTGAATCCATCGAATGGTCTCTGTTGATTCAGCACCTGCGCGACCTAAGGGAGCAGAAATCCATCCGACAACCGATCTATTCCTATCTGACGTGCACTCGGGAGCCGGAGACCATCCTGATTCATCCAAAGCGCGTGATTCTTGTGGAAGGCATTTTAGTGCTGACCCAAAAGGAAGTGAGAGATCTGTTGGATATTAAAGTCTTTGTTGATGCAGATGCCGACGATCGTCTTTCACGTGTTATCAGGCGTGACCTGGCTGAACGGGGCCGGTCGGCCGAGACTGTTCTCGATCGTTACGACCTGACTGTCAAGCCGATGCATTTGGAATTCATTGAACCATCGAAGCGTTATGCTGATCTGATCATTCCCCAGGGGGGAGAAAACCGAGTGGGGATTCGACTATTGACCTCTCTCATCCGGCAGCATTTATCGGAGTAAAGAGTTTTAGTTTTCCAGAATAAATTGTCTAACCATGCCGATGAAAAGCTCAGGCTGTTCGGCGTGTAGCCAATGGCCAGCATCCTTGATCGTATTGATCTGGGCCAGTGGGAACAGCTTCCTGATTACCTGGGTGTCTTCATCCATCATATAGTTGGAGTTTCCCCCTCTGATAAACAGGATTGGGTAGCCTTTCTGAGGAGGACCTTGGATGAGCTCGTCACCGATGCTGCCCGCCAAGGTGGAAAGGCTTCTTCTGAGAATCTCCCTATTCAGTTTCCATTCATAGAGCCCTGAATTGGTTTTGTGGAGGTTTTTAAGCAGGAACTGTCTTAGTCGCCGGCTGGGGATTCCCTCCTCCATGATTCGGTCAACATCCCCGATAGACTTTGCCAATCCAGGATCTATCCGTTCAAGGGTGGAGAGAATCTGTTGATGTTGTTTCAGGTGCAAATCATCCTGTCTTCCATCGAGATAATTGCGTGGACTGATGTCAGCAACGATCAGACGGCTCACCCGCCCGGGATTTTCCAGGGCAAATCGCATGGCTGTTTTGCCACCCATGGAGTGTCCAAGGATGATGGCTTTTTCCAGCTCCAGATCATCCATCAATTCGAGAATATCTCCGGCCATGGAAGGATAGTCCATCATCTCTGCGTGGGGCGATAGGCCGTGATTGCGCAGATCCGGCAAGTAAACCTCCACCATGTCGGCAATTGCTTTGCCAACGGAGAGCCAGTTATCTCCGGATCCGTACAAACCATGGAGGATCAACATCGGATGACCTGATCCGAGTTTGGTGTAGTGTAGCTTCATTTAAATCTTGTTTACATAACCAGCTGGCGGCGGTACATCTGTATGGTGTTTTCCAGTCCCAGGTAGAGGGCGTCTGCGATCAGGGCGTGTCCAATACTGACTTCCAGTAAGTTGGGGATCTGTTTTGCAAAGAAAGCAAGGTTTTCCAGGTTCAAGTCATGGCCCGCGTTGATCCCCAGATGGGACTCGACAGCAGCTTCGGCGGCTTCTCTGAAGGAGATGATGGCCTCTTCGGGGTTTGCTGGATATTGCTGAGCGTAAGGTTCAGTGTAAAGTTCAATCCGGTCTGTTCCTGTTTTTGAGGCAAACCGGACCATTTCGGGGTTAGCATCGACAAACAGGGAGACCCGGATGCCCTTTTCTTTGAATCGGGCTACCACTTCCCGGAGGAACTGGTGATATCGCACGGTATTCCAGCCGGCATTAGAGGTGATGGCATCATGGGCATCGGGAACTAGGGTGACTTGTTCTGGTAATACGCTTAAAACCAGCTGAATAAAAGACTCTGAAGGATATCCTTCGATATTGAATTCCGTATTGACGAGTGGTCGCAAATCACGAACATCCTGATAGCGGATATGCCTTTCATCTGGCCTGGGATGCACCGTAATACCCTCAGCTCCGAATCGCTGGCAGTCGACGGCAGCCTTGAGTACATCCGGAATGTTGCCTCCCCGGGCATTCCGGAGTGTGGCAATTTTGTTTATATTTACACTTAATCTGGTCATGGTGGAAACAGTTTAAGACTCAGGTTCAAAATTACGAAATATTACACCAGGTGTTAGCAAAGGAAATGATATCCGACTTGATCCCCCCGGTTACTGCTGGCGATACCGGCAGTCGGGTATTGAGTTGGATGGATCTCTATCGGGTTTCGCAACTACCTGTGGTTGAGGATAAAATGTATGTAGGTTTAGTGACGGATACAGAACTGCTGAACCTGTCCACTCCGGAGCATCCGATTGGAGAATCGATCGCTTCGCTGGCTAAAATCTGTGTATTTCCCGAGCAGCATATTCTGGAATTAATCGAGTCGTTTCTGAAATTCAAACTCCATCTTCTGCCAGTCATATCGACTGACGGGATCTATCTTGGTGCCATTACCCAGTCTGATTTAATCCGAGGGGTAGCCTCAATCACTGCAGCAGGTCAGCCTGGCGCCATCATCGAGCTGAGCTTACCGGTGAGGGATTACTCGCTGGCCAATATTTCCCGTATTGTGGAGGAAAATAGTGCTCGTATTGTGACGCTTTATACCTCCCCCGGGCAGGATGGAGATGATCTGATGGTTACCATGAAGCTTAATACGCCAGAGGTCGCTTCCATTATTCGCTCCTTCCAGCGGTTTGGCTATGTAGTCAGGGAACATTTCATGGCTGATGAGCAGCTGAACGATCTTTACCGAGAGCGATTAGAGGAATTCATGCGCTACATCAATATGTAAAAGAATTATGAAGATTCCATCTGATTACCGGACAATCTATCTGTTTGGCCGTAGTTTTGATGCCAAGTTTCTTCCCTCATTTAAGTTAGTGCTGCAGAAACTAGCCGAATATGAGGCGGAAATCTTGGTTTTTCAACCTTTCCGGGAGTTTTTAAACGGGAGCTTATCTGAAGATCTGAGTGGTTATCCCCTCTTCCGAAGTTACGAAGACCTGAAGGGTAGACCCGGGTTGATGTTATCTATTGGAGGCGATGGGACTTTTTTGGAAGCATCAACCCTGGTGCGGGATCTCCCGGTTCCGATCGCCGGGATCAACAGCGGAAGGCTTGGCTTTCTTGCTGATATTGCGCAGGAAGAGATCAGTCGGGCAGTTGACTCCATCCTGACAGGTGATTGGGATATCCAGGAGCGAACCCTGATCCAGGTGGATTGTGATCAACCCCTTTTTGGCGATTTTAACTTTGCTTTAAATGAGATTACCGTTCATAAACGGGACGACTCCTCTATGATTCGCATTAATGCCAGTCTGGATGGCTTGTATTTGAACACTTACTGGGCTGATGGGCTGATAGTTGCAACTCCAACCGGATCAACAGCCTACTCTCTCAGCGTGGGTGGTCCCTTGGTATTACCGGGAACTGGAACGTTTGTTCTGAGCCCGATAGCACCTCACCATTTGACGGTACGTCCTCTGATCTACCGCGACAATCTCCGGTTGACGCTTCAGACCCGAAGCCGGAGTGGCAATCTGCTGGTATCGGCCGACTCCCGCTCGGTGATTATTGAAGACCGCCTCGAGCTACGAATCAGTAAAGCTCCTTTTGCTTTACAGACCATTCGGTTGCGTGATCATAATATTTACCAGACACTTCGCTCAAAGCTGATGTGGGGGGCTGATCCCCGCAATTTTGATCATCCGTGAAAGCCAATCAGTCAAGCCCTTGACGGGTCGAAAAATCAAAGCATTTTATACTATATTTGCACGTTGGTAGTTATTGTAAAGGAACCAATAGCAGGTTCCTTTTTACAATACATTTGGTAATGAAAAGATTCCTGATCATCATCGCCCTTATTACAGGAACTGTGGCTTTACAGGCGCAGCTTTATGTTGATATGAACCTAATGGGTGGGATTTCTGATATTCATGCGAAACAATCCATCTTACCTCTTCCTTCAGAGGAAATTCTACCGGCTGGTGGACTCTTTGTGCGGTATGGGATGAATGCACGGTACGCCCTTCGTGGCGGTATCAATGGGGCCTATAGGGATCAGGAGAACTGGGCAGGGGATCTTTATGGGCTGTTTGAGTTTAGCTTTCATCCGTTGAATCCAACTAAACCCAAGGCCAACTTTTCACCCTATATCGGTGCCGGGATAAGCTACCTGTTTGATCGCCAACTTTATCAATCAGCAATACGGGATGATGCTAATAGCAAAGTTGGATATTGGATGAGAAATTTTTCGATACCTTTTCATGTTGGTGCTCGTTACCTGTTAGCGTCCAATCTGACTATTGGGATTGAGTGGGCTATCCGACACACTTTTCAGATCAACTGGGCTATGCCCGAAGATAAAATGACGGTCAGCCGTTGGCGCTCTTACGTGGGAGCTACGATCGGCTATTCTTTTGTATTATGGAATCATATCCGGGTCCCATTTTATTAAATTCCCCAAACCAACTCTAATGAATCTAAAGGATCAACTGATACCGGAACGCCTTCCACAGCACGTGGCGATTATTATGGATGGCAATGGACGCTGGGCCCGCAAAAGGGGTGCCGCCAGGATTTTCGGTCATCAGAGCGGGGTAACACCGGTTCACGATGTGGTCGAAGCCAGTGGAGAGCTGGGGATAAAATACCTCACGCTCTATGCCTTTAGTACCGAAAACTGGGGTAGGCCGGCTGATGAGATAGAAAACCTGATGCTCCTGCTTGTCTCAACCATCAAGAAAGAGACAAAGAAGCTGATGGATAACAATGTACGGTTGATGACTATTGGTGACCTTTCCAAATTGGCAGAGACTCCGCGCGAGGAGCTGCTAAAATTAAAACAGCTGACGGCGGCCAATACTGGGCTGACAGTAATTCTAGCTCTCTCCTATAGCGCCCGGTCGGAGCTGATCCAGGCCGCAAAAAAAATAATCGGAGATGCTCGGGAAGGAAAGATCACACCTGAAGAGATGAATGGTACAATCTTTGAGTCCTATCTCGAAACCGCTGGAATCCCTGATCCTGAGCTATTGATCAGAACAAGTGGCGAGGTTAGAATCAGTAATTTTCTTTTATATCAAATCGCTTATACTGAACTCTATTTTACCCCGGTTTTCTGGCCAGATTTCAGGAAAAAAGACTATTATGAAGCCCTCCTGGATTTTCAGAACCGGGAGAGAAGATTTGGAAAAACCAGCGAACAAGTTTAATCGTAAATCCCTATGTTAAAGATATTTCCTCTATTTCTCCTGCTTTTGTTGCCATCTTGGTCTCTGACTGCTCAGGAGGTTGAATCCAAGCCGCTGCAAGTGATTGATTATAACATGGAACCGCGAGAGTATGAGATCGGAGGTATCACCGTTTCCGGGGTGCAATATATCTCGCAAAATGTCCTGGTTCAATTTACCGGACTGGAGGTTGGCAAACGAATCATGATTCCGGGAGAGGAGATCCGTCAAGCAATAGAAAAATTGTGGGATCAGAACTTGTTTTCAGATGTTCGGATCACCTATACACGCATTGAAGGAGATGTGATCTTTCTGGATATTTTTCTCCAGGAGATGCCACGCCTGAGTCGATTTTCGTTTTCGGGCATCACGAAGACCGAAGCCGAAGATTTGCGGGATAAGGTGAAGCTTGTTAGAGGTAACCTGGTGACTCCTTATACGTTACAGACTGCACAAAATGCAGTTCAAAATCATTTTATCAATAAAGGATACCTCTATACTGATGTTATCATCCATCAGCGGCCTGATACTGCACTACAGAATTCAACCATTCTTGATATTCTAGTTGACAAGAAGAGTAAGGTTAAAATCAGAGAGATACAATTTGAGGGAGCTACGGTTTTTCCGGAGAACAAACTCAGGAGGGCGATGAAGGATACCAAACAGAAGACCTGGTACAATATATTCAAGGCCTCCAAATATATCGAGGATAATTTCATTGAAGATCAGGATAATATCATTGCCAAATACAACGAACTGGGTTACCGGGATGCCAGAATTGTCCGGGACTCGCTTTATCACAATGATGATGGAACCGTTGGATTAATTGTAGGCATAGACGAGGGCCAGCAATATTTCTTTAGAAACATCTCCTGGGCGGGCAATACCAAATATTCTTCTGAGCTCCTCTCCATGGCATTGAATATTAAAAAGGGGGATGTTTATGATTTAAACATTTTAGATAATCGTCTGCGTAATGATCCGGATGCGGTTGGGGCCCTGTATATGGATAATGGGTACCTCTTTTATAGTGCTAATCCTGTTGAGGTGGGCGTTGAAAATGACTCAGTGGATATCCAGATTGTCATTGCTGAAGGTCCGCAGGCCAGAATTAACAACGTTATCATCACAGGAAATGACCGGACTAACGAGCATGTCATCCGTCGGGAGATCCGGACTAAGCCTGGTGACCTCTTTAGCCGTTCGGCCGTGATCCGCTCGGTGCGGGAGCTGGCGCAACTTGGATTCTTCGATCCGGAACAGATTGAGCCTATTCCGATACCTAATGAGATGGATGGTACGGTTGATATTGAATATAAGGTAGTTGAGAGAGCAAATGATCAGATTGAGATCTCAGGAGGGTGGGGAGCCAATATGGTGATCGGTACACTAGGTGTACGATTCGGAAATTTTTCTGCCAAGAATTTCTTTAACAAGAAAGCCTGGCGTCCCCTGCCTTCGGGTGACGGGCAAAACCTGAGCATCCGTGCTCAGTCGAATGGACGGTACTATCAGGCCTACAGCGCTTCATTTGTGGAACCATGGCTGGGAGGGAAAAAGCCTAACTCGCTGTCGGTTTCTCTCTATCATACGGTTCAAACCAACGGCTACCAGTCGATCGATCCCTCCTTTCAATCCATGCGGATATCAGGAGCATCCATCGGACTGGGTCGCAGGTTAAGCTGGCCTGACGACTGGTTTACCTTGTACAACCAGCTCTCCTTTCAACAATACCGGCTCGATAACTGGTCCTATTTTTTGATTACGGATGGGATTAGCAATAACCTGAGTTTTACGACTACTCTCGGACGTAACTCTACCGACCAGATCATCTATCCGAGAATGGGTTCTAATTTCTCGTTGTCACTGCAGATAACTCCGCCATTCTCTTCGTTTAACGGAAAGGATTACAAGGAGCTAGATAATGCAGAGCGTTATAAGTGGATTGAATACCATAAGTGGTCCTTCAAATCCAGCTGGTACACCAAACTCTGGGGGATTGGCGGTGGCGAATCGGGCGAGGTGAGAGATTTTGTGCTGGCTACCAAAGCCGAATTTGGTTACCTGGGTTTCTATAACCGTTATGCTCGCTCTCCGTTTGAGAGCTTTGAAGTTGGGGGTGACGGGATGATGGGGTATAGTTATTATGGTAAAGACCTGATTGCTCTCCGGGGTTATGCTAACGGATCATTAACCCCTGAGGCCGGGGCTAACCTCTATACCAAGTTCACGATGGAGATGCGATTCCCTATTAGCCTGAACCCCAATGCTATGCTTTACGCCTTAGCATTCCTGGAGGCTGGAAATGCCTGGTATGACTTTACTGATTTCAACCCTTTTAACATGAAGCGATCAGCTGGCTTCGGCGTTCGCATTTACCTGCCAATGTTCGGCTTGATGGGGGTTGATTGGGGCTATGGATTTGATGACTTCCCAGGAAGCACCGGGAAAAACCGGAGCCAGTTCCATTTTGTGCTCGGACCCCAGATGTAACAGCTAAAAGAAATGTGGCACATTTGTTGTCTCAGGATTGGAACTTAGGGACATTATATTAAACTGATAGATAGGAGGTAAATATGAAGAAGATACTGTTGATTGTAGGAATTCTACTCGCTGGCTTTACGATGAGTTATGGCCAGAAGTTTGCTTATGTTAATACGGAGTATATCCTCGGAAGGATTCCGGCTTATGAGGCAGCCCAGAAGCAGCTCGACCGCTTATCGGAGGAGTGGCAGAAAGAGATTGAAGGCAAAAGAGCAGAGATCGAAAAACTCTATAAAGAGTACCAGGCCGAACGAGTGCTGTTGACCGAAGAGATGCGGACCAAACGCGAGGAAACGATCATGGCACGGGAAAAAGAGGTCGTTGAGTTACAACGTAACTATTTTGCCCCAGAGGGAATGCTTTACAAGCGTAGACAAGAGCTCGTCAAACCTATCCAGGATGATGTGTTTAATGCCATCAAAACCCTAGCAACCGAAGGAAACTATTCTGTTATTTTCGATTCTGCCTCGGGCCCGACAATGCTATACACTGATCCAAAATTGGATAAGAGCGACGAGGTGCTGGAAAAGGTTGGAATTCAGAAATAATTTTTAACTTTGTCAGCCATTTTCAAGTTACACATTATTAGGAAATTATATTAATAAATGATTAAAATGAAGAAGCTGCTTTTTGCTTTTACCACCCTGATGACCCTCATCTTAATGAGCGGGGTTAACCTAAATGCACAGACCAAGATTGGATGGATCAAATCTGATGAACTACTCGCCGTCATGCCCGAGAGAGATTCGGCCATCAAGAATCTTGAGAAGCAGCGCGACGAAATCCTGAGGACTCTTGAGGGAATGAATGTTGAATTCAACAACAAAGTTGAATCTTACACCAAACAGCGCGATTCCCTCTCAGCTTTTGTTCGTCAGTCGAGAGAAGCCGAATTGAGCGATATTCAGGTGAAAATCCAGAATTTCCAGCAAGCTGGTGAGGTGGAAATTGAGCGTAAGCGTCAAGAACTGTTTCAGCCGATCATTGATAAAGCCCAGAAAGCTATTAAGGCGGTTGCCGAAGAGAACAAGTTCCTATACATCTTAGATGTGTCAACCGGTGCTGCGCTCTATTATCCGGAAGACCCTGCCTATAATATTCTCCCACTGGTGAAGGCCAAATTGGGCATAAAATAGTTAATCTAATGATATTAAGATCCTTGCCGCAGGGCAGGGATTTTTTTTATGAATGCACGACCAGTCATTGGCGTTTTTGATTCAGGAGTTGGAGGCCTTAGTGTCTATCGATCACTACTTCATGAACTGCCAAGAGAGTCGTTTATCTATTTAGCGGACAATAGGTTTGCTCCTTATGGCTTAAAATCTCGTCAAGTTATTCTTGAAAGATCGCGCTCCATCAGCGAATTTCTCATTCAACAGGGCGCCGCTCTTATTGTAGTAGCCTGCAATACTGCTACCGGAGCTGCCATCAGCAGACTTCGCAGGGAGAATTCTATCCCATTTGTCGGGGTGGAACCAGCTGTCAAACCCGCAGCCCTGAAGTCGAAAACAGGACACATCGGTGTGTTAGCAACAGAGCAAACATTTAAAGGTGAGCATTTTAGGAAAACATACCAGCTTTACTCCCGTTCTGTCAGCGTGCATTTCCGGGCGGGGAATGGGTTGGTTGAGCTGGTAGAAAATGGCCAGGCAGAATCCCAAGAAGCCAGGGCATTGCTGGAACAGTATTTGATGCCGATGGTTCAGTCGGGTATCGATCAGTTGGTGCTGGGGTGTACCCACTTCCCGTTTTTAATTCCCCTGATTCGGGAAATTGTACCGCCTGAGGTAGCGGTGATCGACCCTGCGCCCGCCGTGGCCCGCCAGACCCGCAAAGTTATGGAAGATCATGGATTCTTGTTAAACTCTACCGAGACGGGATCGTATCAGTTCTATTCGACCGGAGATACAGGTCCTCTGACCCGTATGCTTCACACGCTACGCCTCAACTATTCGGTTCTCTCACTGACCTCTGTTTAATGACCTTGGCGGGTCATTGATCACCTTCATACCATTTTGAATAGAACAGATAGTTGTTCGCAATTCGATCGATCATCTCCCGGGTCTGCGTGGGGTCGATATCCTTAACTTTGCGCGCAGGAATTCCAGCATAGATGCTGTTGGGCTCAACGATAGTCGAATCCTTGACTACTGCTCCTGCTGCTATAATGGAATTCTCACCAATGACTGCATGGTCGAGAATGATGGCTCCGATGCCGATCAGTACCCGGTTGTGAATCTTGGCTCCGTGAACAACTGCCTGATGGCCGATGGAAACCGAATCACCAATCTCGATAACCGATTTCTGATACAGGGTGTGCAGGACAGCACCATCCTGGATATTGACTCTGTTCCCGATCCGGATGCTATTCACATCTCCCCTGAGAACCGCATTAAACCATACACTGCAGTCGTCGCCCAGAACGACATCTCCGATAATCACCGCAGTTTCGGACAGGTAGCAGTGGTTACCGATAATTGGCGTGAATCCTCTTACTGATTTTATAAGTGCCATATTTTTAACTTTTTACAACGAATAGAAGCCCAACAAAATTACAGAAAGCATTTATCATATTTTCATCTGATAAAACTGTGTAAGTTTGTCCATCAATTAACAATATCCGTATTCAGATATGAGTAAAGAGGCAAAAGTAATTGAAATCGAAGAGGTGGCGATACGGTTTTCAGGTGATTCCGGTGATGGTATGCAGTTGACCGGAACACTGTTTTCTGACACGTCAGCTTTATTCGGGAATGACGTCTCCACGTTTCCAGATTATCCGGCCGAGATCCGTGCTCCGCAGGGTACCGTGGGTGGCGTATCAGGTTTTCAGGTACATTTTGGGCATACACGGATCAATACGCCAGGGGATTATTGTGATGTTCTGGTGGTGATGAATCCGGCTGCCCTTAAAGCCAATTTCCGATGGATTAAGCCCGATGGAATCCTTATTTATGACTCGGATTCCTTCGATGCCAAGGGAATTGAAAAGGCCGGATATAAGTCCGACCCATTCAAAGAGGAGCAGTTGGAGGGAATTCAGGTAATTTCTGCCCCGATTTCAAGTCTTACCCGTGAAACATTGAAAGACATCGGGTTAGATCAGAAATCCATCCTGCGTTGTAAAAATATGTTTGCCCTGGGGATGGTCAGCTGGTTATACGACCGTCCACTGGATCATGCGATAAGCTTTTTTAATAAGAAGTTTGCCTCTAAGCCGATTTTGATCGAGGCTAACACTAAAGTATTGCATAGTGGTTATTACTATGCCGAAACGATTGAAGCTTTTACGTCGAATTACCGGATTAAGCCAGCCGAAATCGAGAAAGGTAAATACCGCACCATCAACGGAAACACCGCTGCTGCTTGGGGTATGCTTGCCGCTGCCCAAAAGGCTGGGTTGCAACTATTCCTCGGTTCCTATCCGATTACTCCGGCTACCGGGATTTTGGAAGAGCTTGCTGCTCGTAAGGATTTGGGAGTAAAGACTTTCCAAGCAGAGGATGAGATTGCAGGTGTCTGTACCGCTATCGGAGCCAGTTTTGCAGGCTCATTGGCAGTGACCAGCACCTCCGGTCCGGGCCTTGCCCTTAAAGGAGAAGCTATTGGACTGGCCGTCATGACCGAACTTCCACTCGTGATTATCGATGTCCAGCGCGGAGGCCCATCAACTGGTTTACCAACCAAAACGGAGCAATCCGATCTGATGCAGGCACTATACGGACGTAATGGCGAGAGCCCGATCGTGGTACTTGCTTCGTCAACTCCTTCAAACTGTTTTGACTTTGCTTATATGGCCAGCAAGATCGCTGTTGAGCACATGACACCGGTCATTCTACTTTCTGATGGATTTCTTGCTAATGGTTCTGAGCCCTGGAGAATTCCGGATCTGAATCAGTTCCCGGAAATTAAGGTCCCGAAGCCAAATACCGATGCAAAAGATTGGATGCCCTATTTGCGGGATGAAAAAACACAGGTCAGAACTTGGGCCGTACCCGGAATGCCCGGTTTCGAACATCGTGTCGGTGGACTGGAAAAGATGAATCGCACAGGTTCTGTTTCGTATGTTCCTGAAAATCATGAGTTGATGACTCATATTCGTGAGGAAAAGGTGCAAAATGTAGCTCGAGATATTCCGAATCAGGAAATTATTGGCGATGAAGACGCTGAACTCCTGATCATTGGATGGGGTGGGACTTTTGGTCATCTGGTATCGGCGTTGACCGAGATCCGCCGCGAAGGGCACAAAGTTGCTTTGGCGCATTTCAACTACATCAATCCGCTTCCCGCTAATACCGGAGCGTTGTTATCCAAATTTAAAAAGCATCTGGTTTGCGAGATCAACCTGGGGCAGTTTGTCAATCATCTCAGAATGAAATTTCCTGAATACCAGTATCGCCAATTCAACAAAATTATGGGTCTGCCCTTTACGGTCAATGATCTAAAAGCGGCAATCCTGAAAAATCTGGAGGACTAAAGCATGACTATCAACGAATTGAAACCTGAAGATTTTAAGAGTGACCAGATGGTCAGGTGGTGTGCCGGATGCGGCGACCATGCCATTCTAAACTCAGTTTTGAAGGCGATGCCACAGCTCGGTTTTAAGCACGAAGATATCGTCTTTATCTCCGGAATCGGCTGCTCTTCAAGATTCCCGTATTATTTAAATACCTACGGTGTTCATGGAATCCATGGTCGAGCTATGCCTATTGCCAGCGGCGTGAAGGTGGCTAATCCCAACCTGTGTGTTTGGGTGATCACTGGCGATGGTGATGCTCTGGCTATCGGTGGAAATCATTTCATCCACCTGATCCGACGCGATATTGATGTTAATCTGATTCTGTTCAATAATCAGATTTACGGCTTAACCAAAGGCCAGTATTCTCCGACATCAAAAGAGGGGTCGAAAACTAAGACTTCGCCCTTTGGAACGGTCGAACGGCCTTTTAAACCTGGTGCCATTACCATCGGTGCCAGAGGATCCTTTTTTGCCCGCTGTATCGATATTATGCCAAAACACTCCACTGAGGTCTTCCTGAAAGCGGCAAAACACCATGGGGCTTCGATCGTCGAGGTCCTCCAGAATTGCGTGATCTTTAACGATCAGGTTTGGTCGGACATTACCGACCGTGAAAATCGTGAGGATCGAACCATTCTGCTAGAACATGGAAAACCAATGATTTTCGGTAAAGCCAGGGATAAAGGGCTGATTCTGAAGAATAATCAGCTTAATGTGGTGCAGCTCGGCGAAGACGGAATCACCGAATCCGATATTCTGGTTCACGATGCCTACTCCGAATTTGCCGGAATTCATCTGTTGCTGGCGAATATGGAGTATCCCCGTTTCCCGATAGCACTTGGGGTGATTCGTGCCTATGAGAGCCCAGCAACTTATGATGAGAAGGTTGCTAGCCAAATTACTAATGTTCAATCGACCGCAAAGATTAAAAGCGTAGAAGAACTGTTCCTCTCGGGACAGGTGTGGGAGGTATGATAATCATCGGTATTCGATAACGTAGTGGGGTTGCTTGGGACAAGCAGCCCCATTTTTTTACTAATCCAATCTTGTTAACTTCGGCCATAGCCGTAATCTGATAATGGATGGAACCTAAAAATCTGATCAACCAGGAACGCTTGGATTTCAGTGAAGCTGAATTCAAGGTGTTGATGCAGAGAAGAATCAGTAAAGTATTGATTATCTGCAGTAATTACGATTTCTTCATGCTAGAGGAAGATGGACGGATAGATGAACAGATCTTTACGGAATATGTCTCCCTGAACCTTCGCTATCCTCCCGTTTTTATTCAGGCTAATACCGCCCATAAAGCTTTCGATTGCCTCGAGAGAGAGCATATTGATTTGGTAATCACAATGTTGAGCGTTGGTGAAATGGATCCGTTTGAGTTGTCGCAACGGATCAAGAGCCAACATCCCTATATTCCTATTGTAGTCTTAACTCCTTTCAGCCGGGAGGTTTCAATAAAATTAGAACGGGAAGACCTCAGTGCCATCGACTATGTTTTTTCCTGGTTGGGTAACACCGATATCTTGGTAGCTATCATTAAGTTGATCGAGGATCGCATGAACATCGCATTTGATGTTAATGAGGTTGGCGTACAGGTTATTCTCCTGATTGAAGACTCTATCCGGTATTACTCTTCTTATCTCCCAAGTATTTACAAGATTCTATTTAAGCAATCCAAATCATTTATGCTGGAAGGGTTGAACGAGCATCGGAAGATGCTGCGCATGCGAGGACGTCCAAAAATTATTTTGGCGACCAATTTTGAACAGGGGATGGCTCTTTTTGAGCAGTATCAAGATAATTTGTTGGGAATTATTTCCGATATCTCATTCAACCGAAGTGGCAGAAAGGACCCTGAGGCTGGCCTTAAGTTGTGCAGGAAGGTTCGAGAAATTGATCCTCATCTACCGTTTCTTCTGCAATCATCAGAACTGGGTAATCAGATTGTCGCTAAAGATCTGAATGTGAGTTTTTTGCATAAATACAGTAAGACGTTGGAAGTTGATTTGAGGAATTTCATGTTGCGTCACATGAATTTCGGGGATTTCATTTTTCGGGATCCGGCTACCGGGAAGGAGATTGAGCGGGTCTCCAATTTGAAAGAGATGCAGGATATGATCATGCGGATTCCTGCAGCATCACTTAAATACCACTTTAGTAATAATGATGTCTCTAAATGGCTGAATGCCAGGGCTTTTTTTCAGATTGGTCGTCATCTTAAACACAAGTCAGTTGATGATTTTGAAAGCGTTGATGCTGGGCGTCAATATATATATCAAATTATCTCTTCCTACCGGATCTCTAAGGCTAGAGGGGTGATCAGTACGTTCGACCGGGAGCGATTTGACGAGTATATGTTGTTCTCACGCATTGGAGAGGGATCACTTGGAGGGAAAGCCAGAGGGCTGGCATTTATCGATTCGTTTATTAAACAGCACGATTTAGCCGAGAGGTGGCCTGGGATTCAGGTTACGATTCCACGAACGGTGGTTTTATCAACTGATGTCTTCGAGGAGTTCATGGAGCTCAATAACCTGTGGAGCATAGTTGGGGCCGGGCAGAGCGATGAGATGCTATTGCAGACTTTTGTCAAAGCAAAACTCCCCGTAGGGATTTACAAGGATTTGGAGGCTTTTATCCGAGTTGTTGAGAATCCGGTTGCGGTTCGTTCTTCTAGCTTGTTGGAAGATAGTCATTATCAGCCATTTGCTGGAATTTATTCAACTTTCATGCTTCCTCGCGTAGAGGGCGATGATGCACGGATGATCCAGATGGTTGCCGATGCGATCAAGGCAGTTTATGCTTCGGTCTATTTTAAGAGTTCAAAAACCTATCTGGAAGCAACACAGAATGTTATTGATGCCGAGCGAATGGCGATTATTTTGCAGGAGGTGTGTGGCACTGGGTATGGTAATCGTTTTTACCCGACCGTTTCTGGGGTAGCCCGGTCGATCAATTTTTATCCTATTGGCAAAGAGACACCGGAAGATGGAATTGCCCATGTGGCTTTTGGTCTTGGAAAACTCATTGTAGAAGGAGGAAACGGTTTACGCTTCTCGCCTCGCTACCCAACCAAGATACTCCAGTTATCAACGGTGGAGAGTACTTTGCGCGACACCCAGCGGGAGTTTTATGCGTTGGATTTGGAAGCGGACCATTTTCAGGCTTCCGTGGATGATGGTATTAATCTCTTAAAGTTGAGTATCCGGGATGCCGAAAAGGATCCGGCTTTGAGGATGGTAGCCTCTGTTTATGATCGTGACAATCAGATGATTCGCGATCAGTATGATACTCCTGGTCTTAAGGTGGTTACACTCAACAATATACTGAAGCACAGGACTTTTCCTTTGGCTGATATTTTAGACAAATTGCTGGAGGCAGGAGTAAGGGAGATGAATCATCACATTGAGATCGAATTTGCTGTGAATCTGGATGTGCCACCGGGAACGCCAAAGATTTTTAATTTTTTGCAGATCCGACCGGTGGTAGAGAACACGGATGTTCTGAACTATAGCTTGCCGGATATCGTGGAATCTGAAACGATCATTACCGCTAATACAGCGCTGGGGAATGGCCTGATCAACAATATACGGGATATTGTGTACGTTAAACCCAGCTGTTTTAGAGCAGCAGATAGTCGGGCAATTGCCCAGCAGGTAGAACGGTTAAACGAGCGGTTTGTTAACAGTGGTAAAAACTATATACTGATTGGTCCCGGCCGGTGGGGAACCAGTGATCCGTGGTTGGGAATCCCGGTGAAATGGTCTCAGATTTCTGCTGCCCGGGTCATTGTGGAATCAGGGCTGCCCGACTATCGTATTGAGCCTAGTCAGGGTACCCATTTTTTTCAAAATCTAACCTGTTTCCGGGTCGGGTACTTTACGATTAATCCCTATTTGCATGATGGTTATTATGACCTGGAGTATCTTGATGCATTAGAGGCGGAGTTCGAGGACGACTACCTGCGGCACATTCGCTTTCCGGAGCCCCTGCTGATCAAAATTGATGGCACCCGGAACAAAGGAGCTGTTTATCGTCCGGGGTTCGCAGGACAGAGCGATAAAAGTGCTTCAAATGTTGAAATTTAAAAGGTTAGAAGTCGTAAAGCTGAAATAAATCATGCTAAATACTGATAAAAATTGGGTGCCAAATTTGGCTTAAAAGATACCTTTGCTAATTACAAACTAACGCAAGTATTTATGAACGTTGAGAAAATTTTGATCGAGCTTGAAAAGAAACACCCCGGTGAGGTGGAGTATATTCAGGCAGTCAAGGAAGTTCTTGAATCCATCGAGGAGGTTTACAATCAAAACCCCCATTTTGAGTCGGCCGGGATAATCGAGAGGCTGGTTGAGCCCGATCGTATCCTGACGTTCAAGGTTCCTTGGGTGGATGACCACGGTCAGGTTCATGTTAACCTTGGATACCGGGTCCAGTACAACAACGCTATCGGACCGTATAAAGGCGGCCTTCGCTTTCATCCGAGCGTTAACCTGAGTATTTTAAAGTTCCTGGGTTTTGAGCAGATCTTTAAGAATGCCCTGACTACCCTTCCGATGGGTGGTGCCAAGGGTGGTTCAGATTTCAACGCAAAAGGTAGATCTGATGGTGAGATCATGCGTTTCTGCCATAGCTTCATGTTGGAGTTATGGAAGATGATCGGACCGGAAACGGACGTTCCTGCCGGAGATATCGGTGTTGGCGCCCGTGAAATTGGGTATTTGTATGGGATGTATCGGAAACTGGCTGGCGAAAATACTGGTGTGTTGACTGGTAAAGGCCGTGCCTGGGGTGGCTCCTTAGTTCGCCCGGAAGCTACGGGATTTGGTAATGTCTATTTTGCAAACGAGATGCTGAAGACTAAAGGGGAAACCCTTGAAGGTAAGCGCGTTTGTATTTCAGGTTTCGGAAACGTTGCCTGGGGTGCCGCTACAAAAGCTTCCCAATTAGGTGCTAAGGTTGTCACGATTTCCGGGCCGGACGGTTATGTTTACGACCCGGATGGAATTAGTGGTGAAAAGGTAGATTATATGCTGGAGCTGCGGGCATCGAATAACGACGTTGTCGAACCTTATGCTGCCAAGTTCGGTGCTACCTTCCATGCTGGCAAACGCCCATGGGAAGTGCCCTGCGATATTGCTCTGCCTTGTGCTACACAGAATGAACTGAACAAACAGGATGCCGAAACGCTGGTCAAAAATGGTTGCTGGTGTGTTTGTGAAGCAGCTAATATGCCATCAACTCCTGAGGCTATCGCTGTGTTCCAAGATGCTAAGATTCTGTTTGCTCCCGGAAAAGCTGCCAATGCCGGCGGTGTTGCAACCTCCGGACTGGAGATGACACAGAACTCCATGAAGATCAGCTGGACTCGTGAGGAAGTTGATGCCAAATTGCATCAGATTATGATCAATATCCACGAGCAGTGCCAGCTGCATGGCAAACGGCCTGATGGCTATGTGGATTATGTCAAAGGTGCGAATATCTCCGGATTCCTGAAAGTTGCTAGCGCTATGCTCGACCAGGGTGTGGTCTAGGTAACCTAAAATGATACAATTAAAGAAAGAGGGAGCAGGTTTTACCAACTCCCTCTTTCTTTTTTGATTTACTGTCGGTTACAGCACAGCACTGATGGCCGAAACCGTCCGGTCAACCTTCCTGATTAACCCTTGCAGAACAGTCCCCGGACCAACCTCGATAAACTCCGTGGCGCCATCCGCAATCATGTTCTGAACCGTCTGGGTCCATCTTACCGGACTGGTCAACTGAGCAACCAGGTTCTCCCGGATCTTATCCGGGTTAATGCAGGGATGTGCATCGACGTTTTGAAAAACAGGACAGCATGGTTCCTTTACCGGAGCTTCCCTGATGGCTTTCTCCAGCTCTGCGCGGGCCGGTTCCATGAGAGGTGAATGGAAGGCTCCACCTACCTGTAGCTTCAGCGCTCTTTTAGCACCCAGCTCCTGAAGTCTGACAATGGCCAAATCAATACCCCGATGGGAGCCGGAAATCACAATTTGCCCCAGCGAATTGTAATTGGCCGGAACAACTACCTCGTTAATTTCTCGGCAAACTCTTTCAATAACCTCATTATCAAGTCCTAAGATTGCAGCCATTGTGGACGGCTCAGCTTCACAGGCTTTCTGCATAGCCATGGCACGCTTGGAAACCAACATCAACCCGTCATCAAAACTGAGTGAGCCTGCAGCTGTGAGGGCAGAAAACTCGCCCAGACTGTGACCGGCAACCATATCAGGTTCAAACCGTTCTCCCAAAATCGTGGCGAGAATAACCGAATGAACGAAAATGGCCGGCTGGGTTACCCGGGTTTGCCGAAGATCCTCCTCCGTGCCATTAAACATGATCTCGGTAATCCCGAATCCTAAAATCTCATCAGCCCGGGAAAACAGTTGCCGGGCTTCGGCCGATGCTTCGTAAAGCTCTTTCCCCATGCCCGGAAACTGAGCCCCCTGACCGGGAAATACAAAGGCTTTTTTCATATTTAAGAGATTGAAATAAAACTGGTGTCTCAGATGTATTGAGCTCTAATGCAGCTTAGCATTGATCAGATGGATGAACTCTTCCCGGGTGGCCGTGCGTAGGAAAGCACCGGTGAAGTCTGAGGTGGTCGTTACTGAGTTCTGCTTTTGTATCCCTCTCATCACCATACACATATGCTGGGCCTCAATCACTACGGCTACGCCCAGTGGTTGTAATGTTTCCTGTATGCAATCTCTGATCTGTGTGGTTAACCTCTCCTGGATTTGTAAACGCCGCGCATAGGCCTCTACCACGCGTGCAATTTTACTCAGTCCGGTTACATAACCATTCGGAATATAGGCTACATGAGCCTTGCCAAAAAAGGGTAGCAGATGATGCTCACAGAGACTGTAGATCTCGATATTCTTAACCAAAACCATCTGGCGATATTCTTCCTTAAACATCGCTGATTTCAGGATAGTGACAGGATCCTGTAGATAACCATGGGTGAAAAACTGCATCGCTTTGGCTACCCGTAGTGGAGTCTTTAAGAGTCCTTCTCTCCCGGAATTCTCACCTAGTAACTCCAGTATCCGCTGGTAATGTTCCGCAATTTCAAGGGTTCGATCATTGTCAAACTTTTCGATCTTCTGATAACCGTTGCCGTTATTGTCGTCAAGAGTGAATTCCATCATAATGACTAGTCAAAATAGTAAATGAAGGGACAAAGTAAGAACAATTTTCCTTTAGATCTCCTATCTTCGGTTTTCAATCATTCAGGCTCATGAAGCAACTCTTGGTGATACCAACCCGTACTGAAGCAGCGAAACTAATTGAAAATTACGGGTTTAAGTCTCTTGCTGTGCCTCAGTTGTTCGAGCTTTCTTCCTCCTGTTTCCTGTTTATTTGCGGGGTTGGAACCCTTCCAGCAGTGTACAACTTGAGCCTCCACCTGACAAATTATCAGTACGATCGAATCATTCATGCCGGGGTTGCCGGAAGCTTTTTTCATAATCTACAGCCTGGTGATGTTGTTCAGGTGACACGTGATACCTTCGCCGATTATGGTGTCGATCAGGATGGCACTTTTCGTTGGATTTTCCATGAAGGCCTATGGGACCCACAGGAATCGCCTTTCCGGGATGGATGGCTGGAGGTTCCGCCCGACCCACAACTTAACCTCCAGCAGGTTTCGGCTGTGACAGTGGACCTGGTTACTGGTAGTGATATCCGTAAAGATCAAATAATCAATAGGTTCAATCCTCATATCGAGACGATGGAGGGTGCAGCAGTCTTATATGTCTGCGCTAGAATAGAAGTACCTGCTATTCAAATCAGAGCAATTTCCAACCAGGCTGGGAAACGTGATCGCCTGAGCTGGAAAATGGATGAAGCCATCGATGCCCTGACTAGGGAATTATCGCACTACCTGTAATTTTGCTATTTATGAAGATCTCCCTTGGTTTTAGCACCTGCCCGAATGATACCTATATTTTCGACGCTCTGGTGAATCGCAAAATCGACACCGGAAATCTACAGTTTGAACCGGTACTTGCCGATGTGGAGCAACTCAACGAGATGGCATTAGAGGGCCGACTTGATGTGACTAAGCTATCCTACCATGCTTGGCTTCACGTCTGGAAGGATTATCAGGTTTTAGATGCTGGTAGCGCTTTGGGTAGAGGGAATGGCCCCCTCCTGGTCTCCAAAAGGTCTATCACAGAAGATTCTTTCCCCTCCCTCCTGTTCGCTGTCCCCGGCAAATATACTACGGCAAATATGCTCTTACAACTGGCCTATCCATCCATCCTGCAGCGGAAAAATATCCTCTTTTCGAAGATCGGAGAAGCGATCCTGTCAGGTGAGGTGGATGCCGGAGTTCTGATCCATGAATCCCGTTTTACCTACGAGAATGAGGGACTTCTGTTGATACGTGATCTTGGAAATTTTTGGGAAGAATCGACTGGCGAAGCCATCCCGTTGGGCGGAATAATGGTCCATCGTCGCCTTCCTTCTGAGGTGAGGTTGCAGATAAACCAATTACTCCACGCTAGCTTGAATCATGCAAATTCTAATCCCTCCGGAACAGTTTCGTACATGAAAAGGTATGCTCAACTTATTGATGATGAGGTTCTTCAGGCTCATCTTACGATGTTTGTCAATGAGTTTACCGGGGATCTTGGCTCTGTTGGTCGTCAATCAATCCTCCGCCTAGCCGAGGTGGCCTGGCGTGCCAGAATGATTCCGACGATGCCAGAAGATGTATTTCTCACAGACGGTGCTACGGAAGTCTAACGATCGGAGTAAGGTCTTCGACAGAAGAGGTTTGTTTTTCCTTGAACAAATTATCTGTTTAGTTGTTATACTTTTGAACTTAAACAATAGGAGATCATACTATGTCATTCAAATTACCAGAACTGCCCTACGCTTACGATGCACTGGAGCCTTATATTGATGCGCGGACTATGGAAGTCCATCACACCAAGCATCATGCCGCTTATACCAACAATTTTAATAATGCCATTGCTGGCACTGAAGCTGAGAACAAATCAGTAGAAGAGATCTTTGCTGAAGTTTCCAAATACCCCGCTGGTGTTAGAAATAATGGTGGTGGCTATTATAACCATAATCTCTACTGGACCATCCTCTCGCCTAAGGGTGGCGGCCGTCCAAGTGGTGAACTGTTGAAAGCCATTGAGCGCGATTTTGGATCGTTCGAAGCTTTCCGTGAGAAGTTCTCTACCGCTGCAGCTACCCGCTTTGGGTCGGGCTGGGCATGGCTGACGGTTGCCGATGGTAAGCTGACGGTTTCATCTTCGGCCAATCAGGATAGTCCGCTGATGGATATCTCCGAGGTTAAGGGAACCCCCATCCTGAATATTGATGTGTGGGAGCATGCCTACTATCTGAATTACCAGAATCGCCGGCCCGATTATATCGAGGCGTTCTGGAGTTTGGTCAACTGGGATGAGGTTGCCCGTCGGTTTTCGGAAGCTAAATAGGCTGATATTTAAGAAATTGAAGGGTGGCTTTATCTGTCACCCTTTTTTTATGGCCTCCCGGATAGCTTTGATGTGTTCAGGATTGGTGCCGCAACATCCGCCAATAATGTTAACTCCGGCTTCGATAAGGTTGGGAACAAACCCCGCCGTGATATCCGGGGTTTCATCAAAAACATTCTGTCCTTTACGAAGGTGTGGCTGACCGGCATTGGCCTGGACCATTACCGGAATGGTTGGGTCAACTCTTCGGATAGCCTCGACAATGGGGATCATATTGACCATCCCGTTTCCGCAGTTGGTTCCAATCACATCGGCTCCAGCCTCCTTCAACGCCACCACCATCTCTTCGGGGGATACCCCCATCATGGTACGGTAAGTTCCGTAAAGAGTTTTATCAAAGGTCATGGTGCAGATCACCTCCAGAGAGGTGTTTTCTTTTGCAGCACGGACTGCAATCGTGGCTTCATCAAGAGCTGTCATGGTCTCGATGCAGATGGCATCAGCACCAGCTTCGGCCAGAGCGACACACTGCTCTCTGAATGCTTCGTATAGCTCTGTTTCACTCACTTCGCCCATCAGTAGAATGATTCCGGTAGGACCCACAGAACCGAGGACGATGATATCGGGACCGACTGCCTTTCGGGCAATCTCCACTGCTGAACGGTTTATCTCAACTACCTGTTTATCAAGGCCAAAGTGCTTAAGTTTAAAGTAATTGGCGCCAAAGGTGTTGGTTTCAACCAGGTCAGATCCCGCTTCAACATAAGCTCTGGCGATGGCCTCAATGCGGTCGGGGTGATCAAGATTCCAACTCTCTGGACAGGCTCCAGGTTCCAGTCCGGCAGCCTGTAACATGGTTCCCATGGCTCCGTCCGATATCAGGATTCCCGTAGCTTGTAGGTGTTCTATCAATGATTTTTTCATGGTTACGGTCAATTAAGAAGGTAAAGCTAAGAACTGACGCGAAAAGTCCTGTCTATTCAGTTCCGTTCCCAGAGCAATCAGTTCGGTTGGTCCATCGTAATCGTTGATAATCAGTAAGTTGATCTCATTAAAAACCGTTTGAACCAGGAGGGTGGACTCAGGGCTGACTCTGACATAGCCTTTCATGCGGATCAGCTTAGGGGCCTGACTGCTGATGAATTGTCTGGTGGCAGTTTCATCGAACAGTCGGTTGGTTTTGATCACGCAGGTGTTAAATGGTGGGCGGCCTTCCGATGAAACGGACGACAGCTGCCGATCGGGAAGAAGTGCCCCATCGGAAAGCATCTGTTCTAAATCAATACCATCGGTTATTCCATACCGGGTTTCAAGAACAGGCGCTGATGGGTTAAGATCGGCAATTTTTTGCCGGATGCTCTTAGTCTCCTGAACCAGATCAATTTTGTTGATCAGGATCAGGTCGGCTAATCTGATTTGTTGTTTGGTTCGGTTGACTACATTGATGATTTTAAGGAAATTAGCAGCATCAGCGATACACCAAATTGCAGCCAGATAGAGTTTTTGAGCCAGGTTTCCTGAGTGAAGGATCTGTCCCATGGAAGCGGGATCTGCCAATCCGGTTGCCTCCAGAATGATCAGATCCGGATTGGCCTGGTCCAGAAATGGATCCAGGCGGGCGACAAAATCCCCAAGCTGGCAGGCGCAAAACAGGCTCCCGTTATTGATTTCGAGTAGTTCAAAGGGCGACTGAGTTTGTTTCAGGGTAGTACCATCAACATGCCCGGCTGCAAATTCATTCTGTACGATGGCTATGCGCCATTTTCCGGAGTATCGTTTCAGCAGGTTGCAAAGAAGGCTGGTTTTGCCGCTGCCCAGAAATCCAGTTACCAGTATCAGTGGAATTTTTTTTAAAGCAGGTCTTTGATCCATTCTTTAATGACATCTTTTCCCGGATTTCCGGCTTCGCTTCTGGCTTTGTAATTAACTGATATCCAGGCTGGTGTTGTTACAACACCTAATGATCGAATGATATCTTCGTTGGTTTCCTGGCGTATTTCAATGGAGACGCCGAGTTCGGCGATTGCTTGGTGTGTTTTTTCCAGGAGGGGTTTGATCTCTTCCGTGGAGCGGCCGAGAAGGAGGATTTCACCTCTTTTGATACGTAATTTGATTTTCAGCTTTTCATTGATTCGGTTTTGGATAGCCCGGATCAGTTCATTTCGGGGCGGAATTTTCGAAACGAACGTAATTTGTCCATCGATACAGATTGTTGGGATATTTTTGACAAAAAGGGAAGACATGAAGGTGACTCCCTCAAGGTTTTTGATGGAATGTTCGTTCCATTCAACGAGGCCTTCGAAGTGGGGGGCCACCTCTTTAACGGCTTCTACCATATATTGGCAGGGGGCACAGGATTCAGAATCCAGGGTGATGATATCGACGATGACTCGATCGCTCTTCCCATATTCGTCCAAATTCAGTAGTTGTCGGCTCTCCGGTTTTTTTTCGAGGGCTCTGATCACCTGCTGTTGATACGGGTCTCTGACTAAATGGGTTATGGCAGCTAGGTTTTCGATGGGTGTTCGCATAGGAAGGTCGCATCCTGGTGATAGGATAAAACCAGTGTTACCAGCTATATCGATGCATTCCATTGCATGAGTCTGGCAATCTTCGGGAGAACCCATGAGCAGGACCAGGGTAAGCTGGAGATTTCCGCCGAAGCTGATTCCATGTTTCTGGCAAACATCCCTGACATAATCGAGTGGAATATTTTCATCGATAGAGATATTGTCCGGCCGGGTTAGGCACATAGCTTCGATATTTTGGCGAGCCTGGCCACACACGAAGAAGGAGCTGAGTCCTCCGAGGGATCGGATCTGATTAAAGATGTCGCTTACGGGTTCATGAATGAATTCATTGAACTGATCGGGTCCAATCTGAGAGGTCATTGGATCGACCACTGCAATGATATCGGCACCGGCTTTAAGGTAGTATTCTGCCATGGCTTGAGTCACCTGGGAGGTAAACCTCAGCAGGTTTCGGATAGCTTCCGGGTCCTCCATCATTTTCATGAAGATATCGGTTCCCAGCAGGTGTAACCCGAGGGTAAAGGGTCCGGTTACCAACCCATAGAGTGCCAGGTCAGGGAATAAGGTTCGCAGTTGACGGGTTGCTTCCAGGATGATTGGGATACGTCCGGCTTTTTTGTTTGGTAGGGTAAGTTCTTCGAGGGAGATTCCCTCTGTCAGGGGGTGGCTGATGACGGCGGGGGGATTATCATCTGTCCATATGAGGCGGCAACCCAGAGCTTCTGCTTCAACTTGAAGGTCGAAACATACTGGGATTCCATCAGGTTGGTAAAGTTCGACAGCTTTTGATATTCCTTCCACGATTCGGTCGGCCGACTGTAGGTAGTCTGATGCTGATGATTCGATGAGGTGGGCACCATGTACTCCGACGAAGGGCACCCAGGGGATTGTTTGAGTTTTAGCTCCCCGAAGGGCCTGAAAAACTAGTTCTTTTCCTTTCATGATCGTGGTCTGGGATAGAGTTCAAGAGCGGCCTCTTTGATGGCCACCAGGTTTTCAAATGGCACTTCCGGTTCAACCAGATGCGTGGGGCCCAGGATCAGGCCACCTTTCTGGCCGCAGGTTTGGATTCGATCTCTGGCAGCTTCTCGGACCTCCTCAGGCGTGCCGAATGGCAGCAGTTGCTGGGTTCCAAGGGTTCCCCAAAAGGAGAGTTGGTTACCGTAAGTTTCATGGATTGCATTGAAATCCATGCATTCTGGTTGTACCGGGTTAAGGATATCCACTCCGCAGTCAATAAGCCCATCGATAAACTGGGTGGCATCGCCACAGGAGTGATAGAAGATTAGGATATCGGGTTTTATGTTTCTGGCTGCGTCGATGACTTTTTTAAGCCTAGGTTTGATCCAGGTTTTCCATAAATCCGGACTGATGAGTGGACCGGTTTGCATTCCGACGTCATCGCCGAGGGATAGGATATCGACGCCTGCACTGGCGTGTATGGTGGCGCGGGATATCTGATAATCAAGAACTTTATCCAGAAGAACTGTAGCTTTTTCATCTTCGGTGAGCATGTCCATGATTAGATCTTCCATAGATCGCAGGAACCAGGAGGTTTCCCATATTGTCATCTGCATCATGCACATGGCAGCGAGGCCTTGTTGGTGTAGGGTGCCCACTTGGTCGAATAATTCCTGGTTTTCATCGCGGTTGATGATTGGCAACGGGTATTTAATGATCTCTTCGATTGAATCGGTTTTTGCGAGGGGATGGTGCATACGGGTCATGTGGTATGCTGCTTCCGATCCTTTCGAGTGTCCGAGGCCGAGCACATCAAATTCGGTGCTATTCGGAAGTATCTCTCTGGGGTAAAGATCTTTAGGGTTAGTGAACCCAGGTTTTTCTTTTAGTTCGACCCATCGGAAATCAACGCCAAACCAATTAAAATAGTCGGCATGGCCAAAGCGGTTTATGAACTGCTGGATTTGTGAATCACAAAGGAGCAGGTCGATTGGAACCCAGTCGAATCCCTGTCGGCGGGCAGCGCGGATCAGGTTTTCACGGGGTGTCAAACGGCTCATCAGCTTACCTGTTTATTCAGGTAATCCACGGCACCTTGTGGGTCGGCGGAATACCAGTCGGCCCCGATACGGGCGCGGAATTCGTTATTAACGGGAGCACCTCCGATCAGGATGCGGGTATTAGGGCGGGTGTTTTTGATCTCGCCTACAATCTTTTCCATATTGAGCATGGTAGTTGTCAGCAGGCAGCTAAGTCCCACAAAGGCTTCTGGATGTTCATCGATAGCTGCGATAAATTTACTGGCTGGGACATCAATTCCAAGATCAATCACTTCCCATCCGGCACCTTCCACGATCATGGCCAGGAGGTTTTTGCCTATATCGTGAAGGTCTCCCATTACAGTTCCGACGATAAAGACGCCTTTACGTTTTACAGCGCCCGATTGGAAGAATGGTTTGAGGTGTTTCATGCCAGCACTCATCGCTTTGGCAGCCATCAGTACTTCAGGGACGAAGACTCTGTTTTCCCGGAATTTAACGCCAACAATTTCCATGCCCGGAACGAGACCTTTTTGCAACACTTGATCTGCAGTGATCCCTTGTTCAAGTGCTTTCGCTGTCAACTCATCCGCACCATCCTGGTTTTTTAGATCAGGAGGGAATGGTGAGGTTTTGTTAACTTTGCCCCGTTCAACGCAGTTGGCAATTCCAATCAGCAGGTCTTCCGTATTCATGATCGTTTTTTTGAATCAGTGAGCACAAATATAGTAAATCCTATATGAAGATTTTATCAGATCTTGTATTGAAGAGCCGCAGTTACCGCAGGTTCGACTCCAAAGTGAAGGTAACAAAAGAGACCCTAATTCAATTGATTGAGTTAGCTCGTCTGTGTCCATCGGGTCGCAATCAGCAGGCATTAAAGTTTTTGCCGATCTCCGACCAGAAACTCTGTGATAAGGTTTTTCCAAACCTTGCCTGGGCTGGCTATCTGAATGATTGGTCTGGTCCAAAGCCCGAGGAGCAGCCAACGGGTTATGTAATTATTTTAGGAGATCATAGCCTTGGCACGAATTTCGCCACAGATCTAGGTATTACAGCGCAGACCATGATGCTTGGGGCGGTTGAAGCCGGTTTGGGTGGATGTATGATTGCATCGGTTAACAAGGAGTCCCTCAATCAGTTGCTGGGCATATCAGATCCCTATGATATCCAGCTTGTTCTGGCTCTTGGAAAGCCGATAGAGGAGGTTGTCATTGATCCCATGGAAAACGGCAACATACGTTACTGGAGAGATGAGCAGCAGGTTCATCATGTTCCTAAACGATCTGTTGAAGAATTAATGATTTTTTTTGATCCTGTAACAAATATGTTATCAAAGGGTTAGGAGGGGCATCACTAAAATTGTTGATAAATCACCCCTCTTTTTATACTGATTTGCTTTGGTGTAAAACTAATTAAGTGTATCTTTAACATGCATAAGGATAATCAGAGAGATCAAGTTGAGAAATTGAATTAAGACAAGGGATTACAGGCTTAGTTGCAATAAGATTTTTTTCTTCTCACTTCTTCTTATCTGTAAGGTGGTTCTTGATTGTGGGGATTTGATAGGTGTAGTTGGAATAAAAAAGGCGGTTCCCAGCCGCCTTTTTTTATTGGTTTTAGATGAAAATTAGCGGATTGCTTGCTCCAACAATTCGGAAACATGATCCCAATTGACTACCTGCAGAAATCCGTTGACGTAATCTCCTCTTTTATTCTGATATTTAAGGTAGTAGGCATGTTCCCATACATCGCAGACCAGTATTGGGATGGTAATCCATTGGGTTTGATTTTGATGTTTCTCGGCCTGCAGAACGACCAGTCGGTCGCCATCGGGCTGATAAGCCAGGATACCCCAGCCGCCGCCTTCAACTGAAATGGAGGCTTGTTTGAAAAGGCTGATGAACCTGTCGAAGGATCCAAACGACTGATTGATGTATCGATTGAGTGTAGTGCTGCGTTTTCCTGTTGATGGTCCCATGTTACTCCAGAAGAGGTTATGGAGGAAGTGACCCGCTCCGTGGAATGCCATTTCTCTTTCCCAGTGTTTGATGAGAGAAAAATCGCCTGAATCCATTGCTTCGTTCACTTTTTTTACGGCGGTATTCAATCCTTTAACATAACCGGCATGGTGGATATCGTGGTGCAGCCTCATGGTTGCTTCGTCGATATAGGGTTCCAACGCGTTGTATGCATAGGGTAGAGGAGGCAGTTGGTATTCACCCTGGCTGTTCATGGAAGAGCTTGCGAACGTGAAACCATTAAACCCTTTATTTCCGGCTACTCCTGTAGCGCCAGTGAGCAGGCCAGCACTTAGGAGAGCGGATGACTTGATAAAATCTCTTTTATTCATAACTGATCGGTTTTACTCTTATTGAGAGTTAAACAAATCAGTTAGGTAAAAGTTCTGGCCTATTTGAATGCTTTCTCGAGCATTCCATCTCCGGCCATAGTCAACCGGTCGAAATAGGCAGGTACTGGGTTTCCTAGAAGCGCGTCCACGTAGATCTTTGCCAGGTACTGTCCGAGCATAAACCCTTGACCGCGTAAGCCGAGGAAGAGGCCGAGTTTTGGATCCAGGATCATTCTGGGTTCAACATAATATCCGGCCCAAACTGCTTGGAATCCAACGGAAGCCAGATCGGGGATCCAGTTAACAAAGATTTCAGAGGAGATTTCCAGGAATTCCTGCGAGTTAATTTTCAGATTCTTATCAGCTTCTTGGGGATCAGTTCCGGGGGATGCGCAGCCGATAACCTGACCGGTTTCACCGAGTTGTTGGCCATAGACCGCTACGAATCCTTTGTATTTCCTTCTGTCGATCAACATGGGCATTGGAACCCCGTTGACTCCGAGCATTGGAAGACGTCGGGTAATAAAGGCTTGATGTTTAACTGGATAGGTTCCTGTGTCAATGCCCATTTTTTTTGCTAATCGGTGGCCGTCTGGTCCCATAGCATTGATAAACACCGGTGTTTCGATTTCTATGTACTGTTTGGTATGATCCTGCACGAGCACCTGGTATTTTTCTCCTTCACGAACTACATGGATGACTTTACAATCTTCGAGTACAGTGCCACCATGTTCTTCTCCTATCGTTCTGATCAGATCGACGACCCTACCTGGTGTGGCCTGCCAACAGTCGTGTGTTATTAAGGCTGCTTGGTAGGATTTGCCGAGATTAGGATTGATGAAAGGGGAGATCTTGTTGCGGTATTCGGCCGGGCCGATCATTTCTGCATTTGACCAGGCCATCGAAGCCTCCAGCGCCTGATACATCTGGTCGTCATGAGCGAATGTGACATAATCGATTGGACGGTAATCGATGTTTTTTATTTTTTGTAAGCTCTTGAAAATCTCTAAGTTATGAACTGCAATATCGGCTAGCTCGGGAAGGCTAAAGTTTGGGCGGCCTCCAGCTATATTACGCCAGGAGGCTCCGCGACCATAATTTACCAGCACGGGGTTTTTCCCTGCTTCAGCTAGATAACGGAACAGGGCACTACCTCCGATTCCTCCTCCGGCAACCAGTGAATCGACTTTCATCTTTTTTACCTGATTCTTGCCAGTGAATCGGATTTGCTCGTGCGAAGTTTTGGGGTATAGTTCACCCAGACTGACCTGATTGGAGAGTGGCCCTCTTGGGGTGGCATCTCCCACAATCTGAATACCGTAACTATGCAACGCTGATTTTAGTCGAGGGATGCAACGTTTACCCCGGCAAGCTCCCATACCCAATCGGGTAGTATGTTTAATCTCATCAACCGAGATAAATTGCCTGTCGCCTATGGTTTCGAGAACTTCATCCATCGTAACATCGTCACAATGGCAGACATAAGTTGGGCTGTCTGTTGTGACATTAACTGGTTGAAATTGTAAGGCTTCGGGATACTTTTCTTTCACAATGAATCCCCTTACTTTCATCAGGTCTTCGTTGTGACGGTCAAGCGATTTTACCCGGGCAATATTGGTTTTATTGGGCTTTTTAAGAATTTTTTCAATAATGCCAGTGCCTAGCTTAACTCCTTGATTATCGACCAGGAACACTTCTGCTCCCTCTTTTGCTTCATATTCAATTGGCAGAAATAGCCAGTCTTTTTTGAGGTTATAGCCAAAAATAGCGAGGCCGGGGCATTGATAAACGCATTCCATGCAGCCGATACACTTATCAAAATCGATATGTGGAACGGTACTGGTGGAAGTTTTGGTGATAGCACCATGAGGGCAGGCAAATTCACAAGGATTGCAGGCAAATCCATAAAGGCAGTCAATTAGAACAAATCCCTTAGCCTGAGCTCTCTCGGGGCTTGGTAAGAAGGGCTCCTGAATGACCCTAACCGGGTGTTGTTGGCTGTCGATATACTCTTTTGATATTTTCAGATACTCATCATGGGGAAATCTCTTACCCATTTCTTCCAATAATTCGAAGGCCACCTGTTTGCCTCGGAGTACTGCGCTGGTTCCTTCACCTATCCGAATGGCATCACCAGCACCGTACACATGTCTGCCGAACACCTCTTTCCCCTTAATTAGCAGCTGATCATCGGTCACCAGCCCAGTACAGATGTTAATGGTATCAATTCCTTCAATGATTTTCTCTGTTCCCGGTATTGGTTCAAAATTCTTCGACTCGGCAATAACGGCTCCTATGATGCCTGTCCGATCTTCATTGGGTATGGCCTTTATTAGTAAATGATTAAGGATCACTGGAATACCCAGCCTTCTTACTCTATTGGCTTGAACTGGAAAGCCGCCTTCGTGAGGCATGGCTTCGACAATAGCCTTAACGTTGGCTCCTGCTTGCATGAGCTGGTAGGAAGTGAGGTAACCGATGTTACCAGCTCCAACGGTCAGTACATTTTTGCCTAGGAGGGTGAATTCGTTGTTCATCATTTTCTGAACAACCGCTGCAGTATAGACACCAGGAACATCATCGTTTTCGAATGTGGGCATGAACGGCACGGCTCCGGTGGCAACGACCAGGTATTCGGTGTCGATGTAGTAAATTTCTTGAGTGACGATGTTTTTAACCGCAAGGCGTTTCCCGTCCAGGATGTCCCATACAGTAGAATTCAGGAAAATTCCTTCCAGGTTTTCGCCAGCGAGGGTTTTGGCGATATCGAAGCCCCTCATCCCACCGAATTTTTTCTCCTTTTCGAAGAAGAAGAACTGATGGGTTTGCATGAGAAACTGGCCACCGATTTTATCATTATTATCGACCACGATATTGTCGATTCCGTATTCGTTGAGGACTTCCCGGGTAGCCAGGCCGGCAGGGCCTGCACCAATAATGGTGACCGAAGTCTTGTATACATTGATCCCATCTTCTGTCTGGAGGTTGTTTTTAACCGGACGAAAGTCTTTCGGAATCTCCCTGACTTCCTTCACTCCATCAATACGGGTGATGCAGATGCGTTTGATCTCTCCATCAACGAGCATTTCACAGGCACCGCATTTGCCAATCCCGCACTCTAAGCTTCGGTTCCGGCCTTTAAGGCTATGGCTGTGAACAGGAAATCCGGCCTGATGCAGGGCAGCAGCAATGGTTAGTCCTTTCTCTCCTTCGATGGTTTGCCCTTCAAATTCAAAGGTTGTGATTTCCCGCTCTTCAATGTCCAATATCGGATGTTTCGTGATCTTCAGCATTTTATTATAAATTTTGTTGCGGACCAAAATTAGAGTTGGAGATGCTTTTGATAAATGATGTTTATCAGCTGGAATAATGATATCCTACAGGATTTCTTATTTGAAAAGCCTCCTGGTTCGATTCTTGGTCACTGTTTGCGATAGAAATTTGCTAATTTTGCGATCCATAAACCAATACGTAGAAAATTAGATGAATAGGGAAAATGTCAACCATTTGCTGTTCGCAATTTTAAGTGTTGCGGTAGCTATCCTGTTTATTCTGCATTTTAGTGCAGGAAAAAAGCAGACCGAAGAACCGGTAGTTACACAGGATTCTACCGAGGAGGTCGCAACCGAATTGCGTGTAGCTTATGTTTTTGTTGATTCAGTATTAGCTAATTATGAGTTTTATCCGGTTCTAACCGATCAGCTTCTCTCCAGAAAATCCAGTCTGGAAAGAGAATTGCAGGGGAAAGGTGAAGCTTTTCAAAAGCAGGTGGATGATTTTCAGTACAAGGTAGAGAAGCGTCTGATCACTTCGTGGGATGCTGAAGCCCGGCAGAAGGAGTTAGGAGAGCAGCAGCAGGTTTTGATGAATCTACAGAATGATATGCAGAACAAATTGATGCAGGATGAGCAGGCTGTGACGATCCAGCTGCATGATAGTGTGATGGCTGCTGTTAGCGATGTGAATCGTAAACTGGGATATCAGATCATTTTGAGCAATACCTTTGGCGGAGGCCTGCTTTATGCCGAAGATTATATGAATATCACATCTCAGGTGCTTAACCGGCTGAATGAAGCCTATCGACAGAGTGTCGGCAATAAATAGGTATCTGCAAAGAAACGGGTCCGGACCGGTGGAGGTGCTTCCTGATCCCGATCCGGATCTTTTTTTGTGCGTGGTTATACCCGCATACAAGGAGGACGATCTCCTGTCGGCCATCCAGGCATTGCTTGCTTGTGATCCTCCTGATGTGAGCTGGGAGATTCTGGTTCATGTTAACTATCCCGAAAATGCTGATGAAACAGCCAAGCTGACTAGTATTTTATCGGATCGGTTAGTCAGGGATTTTGCTAAGAGTCTAAAAGGCCGGGAGGATGTCCGAATCTATTCTCTGCTAAGCAAGGGTTTACCTACGAAGCATGCTGGTGTTGGCCTTGCCCGGAAGATCGGGATGGATGTGGCGATTGGGCGAATGGCGCAGGTTAACCAGCCCGATGGGATATTGGTGGCTTTTGATGCGGACGCCTCATGTAGTCGGAATTATCTCCTGGAGATTGTCCGATTTTACCGCGATCAACTCTCAGCGCAAACGGCCAATATCTATTTTGAGCATCCGTTGGAGGTAGCCCCCGGGAAGGAGAACCGGTCTATCGCCGAATACGAATTGTATCTGCGCTATTTCAGGTTAGCATTGGAGCAGGCGGGGCATCCCCACGCGATACACACGGTGGGCTCAAGCTTCACGGTCAGGGCTGATGCCTACGCACGGGCTGGTGGGATGGGGCGTCACAAAGCCGGTGAAGATTTCTATTTTTTGCATAAATGCCTGTTGCTAAGGAATTTCTATGAGATTAATACGGTTTCAGTTTTTCCTTCGGCACGGGAATCTGACCGGGTGATTTTTGGTACCGGCGCTACCATCATCAAACAAAACGCCACGGGTGTAGGATTGGAAGTATATGATCTTGACAGCTTTACCCCGCTGAATCGTCTATTTAGTCGAGCCAAATCCTATTTTGCTAGCCCTGAGCTCTTTTTGGCTGATCTTGATTCCTGGCAGGAGCTCTATCCTTCTTTGTCCGGTTTTCTGCATGAACAGGATGCTCCTTCGGAGATCGCCAGAATGATCCGTGATTCGGCCTCAATAGCTTCCTTTATCACTAAATTCTTTGCCTGGTTTAACGTTTTTCGCGTGCTGCGTTATTTAAACCAGGTTCATGTATCCGATTACAGCAAAAAGCCAGTGTTGGAAGAGGCTTGCCGCCTTGCCACTCAATCAGGGTATTCTGTAGGTACAGACGTTGTTTCTATGTTACAGATTTACAGAGATATAGATCGTAATCGGGGTGTTCGACGGATTCTCTAATCACTATTTTTTGAGGATGATGAACACGTCTTCATCGGGGCGTTTCATCAAGTATTGCTCACGGGCAAACTTTTCCAGGTTTTCCGGACTGGTTTTCAGCTCTTTGATTAGCTCCAGGTCTTCCTGGATTTTGTTGTAGTAGTAAGTCGTATCACTCTTCAGGGCGATAAGTTTCCCCTTTGTCTTGTGTCTGTCAACCAGGTTATGCTGGTCAAAAAAAACGATCCAGACTCCGAAGACAATCAGGGCGATCAGGTACTTGTTAGATACGACTGACCAGAGGGTATGAAAAAAACTCTTCTGCATTTATTTCATCTGCAAAGGTATGTTCTTATCTATTTGGGCCAGCTAAAGATGGAAAAATTTTCTCAGGCTGGTACCCCGTTTTAGTCGATAGTGGAAATAGAACAAAAGCAGGGCAAAAGGCAGAATGGACACGGCCACGATGACCGACCAGGAGAGTTTGAAGGTATGGAAAAGGGCTAGGGAAACAGATACTTCGATGACCATCATGTATATCGCGGTGGCTAAAGCAGCAACTCCAATTACGTTGAAGCCTCGTTGATGTGTCTTCCGGATGAAAGCCAAAACTAACCCCAGAAGCAGGATTAGAAACCCTGTCAAAGGCAATCCGGGCATCACAAACCATTGAATTCCATCACTGAGCAGATCCAGGAAGAAGAGTAGAGCGATTGTATTCAGCAGGAGCCCACCCAAGAAAACCGACAGCCTCTTTGAGCCATGAATGATTAGTGTGATATAGATGAATGAGGCGGTGATGCAGGTAAGAGTGATGAGCGACCAACCGGGTTGACGGTGCAGGATGATATCAATCAGCAGAGTCATAGCAATGGAAGAGAAATGCAGAATTCCGGATAATTCCCAGAAGAGAGCGATTTTTTCTTTTCGACTCAGCGGACCTTCCTGACCTGGGTAAATGATTGGTTGATTAGGTAACTGGTTTTCCGGTGCCTTGATTTCTGCATGGCACAAGGGGCAGGAAGTATAGCCTGATTCCAGTTCAATTCCGCAATTAGGACATACGATCATTTTTACGAGTTTAACAGTTTAACATCAATCCCGTGTTGACGAAGGTGCTGGATAAATTTCTTCTCCAGCAGCCTGGAACGGGTAGAATTGGAAAAGGTGACCACCATTTTATTATTGTAAGTGATCACGGCAAGACTCACCCGGCTCTGATCGGGTGGTGGTGGTTGGAATCGCAAGCGTTGAACCATTTGTGACGACCGTTCGGAGAGCGTGACAACCCCGAGATTGGTGATCAGACCCGAGTACAGCGACATTCCCAGTTTACGGAAATGGTACGATAGAATCATATTTTTGAGGATCAGTGGAACCAGCCGGATGAAATAACTCTTTTCATTCCTAACGTTCCGGTAAATGGTTCGCTGCATTTGCTTTGGTTCCGTCTCGCGTTGCAGAAAGAACCGTACATTTTTTATGATCTCTTCAAAGCTATAGTGCCCAAGGCTGGTGTCGATTTCAGGAACGACAAAGAGAGAAAAATTGCGTAGTGTTTTGCTGGGAAATAGTTTTCTTAAATTAACCGGAACCTGGATCCTGATGATCGAATGCTTATCGGGGTGTCCTTTAGGCTGAACCTGATGATAGATTTCCTGCATGGCAGACATATAGATTGCAACAAGGTATTCGGTAATGGATGCACCAATGCTCTTAGCGTAGGATTTAACTTGTGCAACGGGTATTTCGGCCGAAAGGACTCTGAGTCGGGGCTTTCCTCTGAATGGGAATGGCAGATGGTAAGCTTGACGGAGTTTATCCGGGATGGTTACTTTGGGATTGAAGTATTTGTTGTACGAATCTTCTGTTAGCTCCTCAAAGAACTCATCATACTGGGCTTCATTTTTTCTAGCTGCATCGGGATTTTCTTTGAGAGCGGTGTAGTGTTCAATTAGTGTGCGCAGAAATTCGAGAGCTCCGGAGCCATCGGTGATGGCATGAAAGAATTCACAGGATATCTGGTTATCACGGAGCAGAATTCTCACCTGATCCATCTGATTCCGCCTGAAATGAAAGGCTCTGCAGGGAATGCCAGCGTCCGGAAGGATTTCTAGCCCCGAAGGATCTGGTTCGAACCAATACCAAAAGAATCCTCTCCTAATACGGTAAGAAAAATAGGGTAAGTCGTCCAGCGTTCGACTAAGAGCTTTGATCAGTATGTGATAATTAACCGGATGATCCATTTCGGCTGTCATCCGGTAAACCAATGATCGCTCTTTATTAGCCCCTGCAGGAAATATTTTCGCCGCATTGTCGAGGCGCAGCCACCGTTCTTTTTTGGTCGGATCTTTAGCAGATTGTGTAAACATCCATCAGGAATAAAAAATAAAGTTACGAAACCCAAAGTGATATCCTGATGGATGTTCAAAAACAAAATGGATTATTTGTCAGCCAGGAAAGGATAATGATGATCTACTGGTGGCAGAAAACACTCTTTAATGGTTCTGGGTGAGACCCATCGTAGGAGGTTAAGCATGGATCCGGCTTTATCGTTAGTGCCTGATGCTCTGGATCCGCCGAATGGCTGGCGACCTACTACCGCACCGGTAGGTTTGTCGTTGATATAAAAATTGCCAGCTGCATTGATCAATGCACGACTGGCCATCTCAATGGCATACCGGTCGGTGGCGAACAGAGCCCCGGTTAATCCGTAAGGGGAGGTTTTGTCAACCAAACGAAGAACATCATTAAAGTCCTTGTCTTCATATACATAGAGTGTAAGAACCGGGCCAAAAAGTTCGGTCTGCATGGTATCATAGTTAGGATCCCGGGTAACAATTACGGTTGGCTCGATAAAATAACCTTTGCTCTTATCGTAATTTCCACCCGCGATGATTTCCACATCAGGGTGATTTTTTGCCTGGTCGATGTACCCCGTCAGTTTATTGAATGCTCGTTCATCAATCACGGCATTCACAAAATTGGAGAAATCCTCCGGACTCCCCATTTTAAATTGGCTCAGGTCGTCGAGTAGGTGGCATTTGACTTCTGGCCATAGTGAGGCTGGAATATAACCTCGAGAGGCGGCGGAGCATTTTTGACCCTGGTATTCGAATGCCCCACGTGACAGGGCAGTGGCTACTTCCACGGCTCTGGCAGAAGGGTGGGCGAGGACAAAATCCTTGCCTCCGGTTTCTCCAACCAGCCTGGGGAAGGTCTTGTACCCAGTAATGTTATTTCCCACACCCTTCCAAAGGGATTGGAATACCTCGGTAGAGCCAGTGAAATGGATTCCGGCCAGATCGGGATGGGCTAAAGCTACATCAGCTGCTTCTTTACCAGGCGCGAATACCATGTTGATGACTCCCGCAGGTAATCCGGCAGCCCGGAGCACATCCATGAGAATCTTGGCTGAGTATATCTGATTCTGTGCAGGTTTCCAAACTACCACATTGCCCATCAAAGCCGGTGCAGCAGCCAGATTCAGCGCTATCGAGGTGAAATTGAACGGACTGACGGCAAAGATAAATCCCTCCAGTGGCCTCTGTTCCAGACGGTTCCAGGTGTATAGATTGTTTTTAGGCTGTATATGATAGATATCGGCCATATACTGAACGTTAAAGTTCAGAAAATCAATTGATTCGCAAGCGGCGTCGATTTCGGCCTGATGGACATTCTTGGATTGGCCTAGCATGGTGGCCGCATTAATTTTATATCGGAAAGCACCTGATAGCAAACTTGCTGCTTTCAGAAAGATGGAGGCTCGCTGTTCCCAGGAAGTTTCTGACCATTTCTGGCGGGCTTCCAATGCGTTTTCAATGGCCTGTGTGACCTGCTCTCCGGTTCCCATGTGGTAGCGGGCAAGTAAGGTGTCATGGTCGTGCGGAGCCCGAATCTCCTCCAGGTTACCAGTGGTGACTTCCTTGCCACCAATGATCATCGGAATATCGATGATCCTGGATTTCAGCGTCCGAATGGCTTTTTCGATTGCTTTTCGCTCATCACTTCCCGGAGCGTACCCGCGAACTTCCTCATTAACAGGAGTTGGGGGGGTGAATATGCTAATCATGTTTGTAATTGTTATTAATTGGTTGATGAAGAATTGTGCCCAAATATAACAATCACAATTGTAAAAGGTTTGTTAAGCCAGAATAAAGAGATGGAATTCTCTTTATTCTGGCTATGGTTGGTTTGGTTTGGGCTCTGTTTTTCCCGGTTAAGTGGTACTAACGAATTCGAATAGATCCCATGTGGGATTCCAAATTGATGGTTGAGGATCCGTCACCGAAGGTACCGGTGGTTCTTTTCGGACTAACCCCGGGGATCTCCATTCCTCCTGATTTCTCTGTTGGATCAGCTTTGAACCCCTCTGGTAAACTAATGGAACCCATATTAGAAGTGGCATCCAGTCGATATCCTGCCTTTGGATCGACCCGAATGCTGATCTCTCCCATGTTCTGTTCAGCTTCGATGGACCGAAATCCAGCATCCACCGATCTGATATCAAGCGAGCCCATGCTTCCTTCGCAAATGAGCGAATGCAACAGATTTTCAATGACTACCTTGCTACTGGTCGACTCAATGTCTAAAACCTCCACCGTTCCAATCTCCAAAGTGGAAAACTGAGCTTCGAGATTGAGGGTTCCTGCCTTGGTGATTTTAACCGGACTGGAATACTGCATTTCGATATCAGCTTCGGTGATCTCGCCAATGGTGGCCTTACTGACGAACTGCATCTCAATGCTAGTCTCCGGACCCAGCAGTCCCAGTGCGTTCAGCGAACCGAACTGGATGCTCAGATCAATTGGACCGGTCAACAGGCCAAGACTGACATCCCCGAACTGATTAGAAAGCTCGGCGGCGATACCTTTCGGAGCTTTGACGAGATAATCGATGGTAAACGATCTTGACTCATCCTTTCCGTCATCGCGAGTTACTACCTTATTTTCAAGCCGTGTTTTGGCCATAATTCTGGATCCGCTGCTATTGATATCCACGTTGATACGGTCCAGCAACTTGTCGGCTTTCACTTGGTCAGAGGCTTTTGCTTCAATCTTCACTTCGATGATTACCTTGTTTTGATCCCAGGGTTCAACCGTCAGTTTTCCAAACTGGTTGTCAATTACCAGGACGGTCGACGAAGTGGTTGGGAATTCCTTCCGGATCTCTTTGGTTGCCCTTTGAGCCTGAGCTCCGGCAACGGCTACCGACAACAGTACAAGCGCAGCTATCGGTCTAAAAATACGTGAGTTCATTTTTTTCATTTTTTGGGTTATTGTTTGAATTGATTTGGTTGAGATAATGGATCAGTTCGTTCATGATGGATAGCTTAGTCTGATAATACCGGATCATTGCATGGACAATCCGTTCATCTCCCGGATGAGTGCCCATCTTTTGCTGCAGGCTCAGATAGACAGAATCCATGCCGGCCAGCTCATCCTGGACCATGCGTCGATAATCATCACCCTCCAGCGTGGTGGTCAGGGTGTCAATCGCCAGTGTGTTCTCGCCAATCCGACTGGTGTAGTAAAACTCTACCTTACCCAGATCAGGGTTAATATCGCTAAGCGTCAGTAAATCAGGATCTTGATCTATGAAGCGTTCATAGAGAAAGATGGCGGAGGCCAGAGCGATCAGGGCAATGGCAGCGATGGAGCTGACCCGATAAACCAGGTTTAGTCTTCTTCTGCGAGCTTCTCCCCGCAGTCTGGCTTCAAACCGCTCAACGTGCCCTGCTGATGGTTCTTCCTCTCCGAACATCTCTCTGTTTTCTTTGATCATGTTTTCTAGCCAATCCATATCTTCCACAATTTTTGTTATCCTGTTATCTTCCAATTAACTGGAGCAGTTTCTGTTTGCCCCGTGAGAGGTGAGCCCTGCTTGTTGAGGCCGGAATCCCCAGAATCTGCCCAATCTCCTCGTGATCATATCCCTCGAAAAGGTTGAGCGATAGCACCAGGCGGTATTTTTCCGGCAACCGTTGCATGGCCCTTTTTATCATTCCGACCTTCTCTTCGGTGGTTTCTGTTTTCTCAATACTTTCATCCTGATAATCAGTTTCTTCGGGTATGTCGGTAGTGAGCTCCAATACCCCCTTTCTCTTTCTGAGGGCATCCACCGAGCGGTTGATGACAATCCGTTTGAGCCAGCCGCCAAAGCTGATGCTCAGATCTATCTTTGTCATTGCCCGGAAAGCAACCAGGAAGGCTTCCTGCATCACGTCTTCCGCTTCCATGGGGTCCGATAAAATTCTGAGACTCACATGGTACATGGGTTTGTAATAGAGCTTGTAAAGCTTCATTTGCGCCTGTGGATCGCCCCTTTTGCAGGCTTCCAGGAGTTCCTGGTGGACTATCCTATGTTCGGTTGTGGTCTCCATGATTTCATTGATAAGACGAGACGAAAAAAAAAGTGCTGCAATTTTCCTCAAAAAAAATGCAGCACCGGTTAACCTAAGTTATCTAATCAACCTCCGCTGATCAGATGGATAATTTCAACCACATCCCCATCTTTCACGGTGCTGGTGTCATATTCCGGTTTCCGGATCAGGGTGCCATTGATTTTCACCACCAGGCCATGGAAGGAAAATTTTTTGTATTGCATGATCTCTCTGATTGTCAGGATCTCACCAGGTATTTCTTCGGGTCGGTTGTTCAGTGTGATTTTCATGTTTTGGGGCCTCTGTATAGTGTCATAAATACTACGACAACCGGAGGTAATGTTTTGTTTAGTAGTTTCGGTAGTAGGATTTTAGTGTACTCTTTGCCTGATCGAATATGGGTTTAGTGAATTCTAGGAACATTTGCTGGTGTGGTGGTGGTGCCTCTGCCCTCCTCTTACACATTTCCAGCTGCTGGTGAGTCAAGGCCCTCTCATCGCCATTAAACTGGGCCCATTCGTTAACCCAGGTAAAGGTTCCGGGAAATTTTCGGCTCAATTTGGCTTTTCGGCTTTGCCCATCCAATATTCTCAGGGTTAAAACACCGCTTGAAACAACCTCCCTCCTGTTCGTTATTAGCTTAGCTTTCACTTTATTATACACGTCAACCTGCCTGCCGTCAATGGTTGCAGTTCCAACTTTAACCGAATCTTTGCTGGTGTACTCTTTTTCCGATCTTTTCTCGTTGACAGCTCCAACGATAAATTCTTCAAATTCCATGATCAGGATCTCATCAATATAGGGCAATTTTTTTGCCTCCTGGTTTGAGTAGAACCATACGAACTCATTTTTAATCCCAGTCTGCAGATAAGAATAGATTTGATCGTAGAAAAAGTCGGAACTGACCCGAAACTGTCCACGCACCGGGATTTGTTCGACCGAGACCTTTAGTGCCGCATCGAACTTGGCCTGTTCGATTTTTTTGTTGACATCCTGATAGCCAGGCACAAATCGATTTGCATTCAGGAATTGATCATAGGCATCCCGGGCTGCTTCACGGGTATTTTGATTCAGGAGGTTGACTCCCAGTTCGTAGGCTTCATGGGCGGCTTTCTGGCGGGCGGCGGTGAGTTGTTCGGAATAGGATGTTGGGTTCCGGAAGATTTCGAGGGCAGCCGGGCATTTGCGAATCTCCTCGGCCATGTGGTTCATGATTTCGTATTGCTCAACTGTTTTGGCATACTTTATTGGATCGGCGCTTCGGAGCAGCTGTTCGATCTCGTTAGTATGAGTTTCCAGGGCAAGGGGATAGGCCTGTCGGAGCGTTTGGACCGATTTCTTGTGGTCAGGGCTGTGTCGCAACCGCTCCACAGCCTGAATGACAGCTTGGGAATAGTTTCCCTTTTGATAAGCTTTTTTGCCTGAAGTGCAAGCGGTTGCCATCAGCACCAGGGCTAGGGCGATTAATAGGGGTAGTCTGGACATCGGGTAATTGTTATTTGGCTTTCAAAGATACTTTATTTGCCAAGGGGCTGAAAGAGCGGGTTCCATGGCCGGCTGCGATCAGGTNNGCACGTTAAAGTCAAAGGGTTCAAATACCATTCCACACAGTCGCTTGATCGGCATTCCCCCAAACAGATCAATCGCCAATGGCGTGGAAGGACCGAGAAGAAAAATCTCCCCGGATGCCCCGATTTGGCTGAGAACCTCTGTAAAGGTGCCATTGAATATGGTGGTGGATGTCATGATGACCCGTTCAGCTTTCGCTAGAGCATCAGGCATTTCTTCAATCGGGGCTCTTTCATCACTGGTTTCTTTGAGGTCATAAACCTTCAGCGGGATCTTTTCTGCCCTGAAACGGGCAACCAATGGTTGAAAATCACCGACCATCACTGTTCGGGAGGTGCCAGAGAAGTCCACCACTTCGAAAATATCTCCTGATGATTCGAAATGCTGATGGCTGTTGTGACTGGCGTTAAAGTATGCGCAACAAAGAATCCGATGCTCCAATCGGGAATAATCTGGGGTACGGAGCGTCAGAGGATCTGTTTCCACCTGATGCCCCAAGGTGGCACAAACTCCAATATGACCATCATCCAACATAATAGCGACATAAGCCAAGCCTCTGGCTACGGCCAGAATCCGCCCGGGATCATAGGGATATTGGGCTGCCATTGAGGGAAAAGGATCCGATACAATCAAAATAGGGCTATAATTTATTGAAAATACATCGAAAATGCTTATTAACAGCGATATGCACGAAGATACATAATGATATAAATCATGCAATTAGGACCTTTGGGGTAATGTATAATTTTTAATTTTGCCTCAAATGTAAGGAAAAAGAAAAGCTGTATGGATATAAAAAAAATGCTCCAGGCGCACCGCCTTCTGGCCGAATTCAAGTACGACGTTACTCCGCTTGACAAAGGCTACACTGACAAGATTCTGTATCTGAATCTATCGGATAATTCCATGAGGATCAAGGATGTTGATCCACTCATGAAAGAAAAGTTCATCGGAGGCAAAGGCTACGGTTTGAAGCTATTATGGGAGGCAACCCGTCCAGATACCCGATGGGATGATCCTGAGAATGAGGTGATTATTTCATCCGGCCCGATTGGTGGTATAACACAGTATTCTGGCACCGGCAAATCGCTCGTGGTGACATTATCTCCGGCCAGTGGATCGGTAACTGACAGTAATGCTGGTGGCTACTTTGGCCCATTTGTGAAGTTTTCCGGCTTTGATGCGATTGAGCTTCAAGGGAAAGCTAAATCTGATATCATCATAATCATTGATGGAACCAAGGGAGTGATCCGTTTTGAAGAGGCTCCTGAAGAGCCGATGGATAGTCATCTGCTCAGTGAGATTCTTACTGAGATGTATGCTGATGATGAGGGTTCTAAGCAGAATGTCAGTGTCATCACCACTGGAATGGCTGCTGAGCATTCCTGGTTGGGAATGATCAACTTCAGTTTCTTTGACAAAAAGAAGAACCGTGTGAGACTGAAACAGGCGGGCCGTGGAGGAACTGGTACTGTGTTGCGTAGCAAAAAGGTGAAAGCCGTTGTTTGTAAAATCCCGGGCGTGAAGGGTAACATGAATAATGTAGTGGACCTGCCCGCTATCATGGAACGGGGGCGCCGCTTTAATAAGGAGATGCGCGATCTGGATGATTCACAGAGTGAAATGAAGACCAAGGGGACTGCGCACCTGATGGAAATTATGAACGACTACGACCTGCTGCCAACCAATAACTACAAATTCGGATCTCATCCAGAGGCTCACAAAATCGATTCGGAAGTCTGGAAATCCCTCTTTAAACAAGGAACTCCCGATGGCTGTTGGATCGGATGTAACATGTCCTGTGCAAAGGCTGTTGACCCCTTTATCCTGAAAACAGGGCCTTATGCTGGACAAAACGTTCTTGTTGATGGACCGGAGTATGAAAATGCTGCCGGACTTGGCTCTAACTGCGGAATTTTTGATCCTAATTATATTATTGAGGCCAACTTCTACTGCGATACCTATGGCATGGATATTATCAGCTGGGGAACCCTGCTTGCCTTTGTCATGGAGTGCTATGAAGCCGGAATTTTGAATAAGGAACGTACTGGCGGGCTGGAGCTGAATTTCGGGAACGCGGAAGCAGCGATCGAGTTGCTGCACCAAGTAGCCCGCGGCGAAGGTTTTGGCCTGATCGCCGGCAAAGGTGTGCGCAAAATGAAAGAGATCTTCGTTAAAGAGTTCGGCGCAGATCCAGCTTTTGTCAATGATATCGGAATGGAGAACAAAGGTCTCGAGTATTCCGAATATGTCTCCAAAGAATCCTTGGCCCAACAGGGTGGATTCGCCATGACCAACAAAGGTCCCCAACACGACGAAGCTTGGCTGATCTTTATGGATATGGTTAATAATCAGATACCTACGTTTGAAGATAAGGCAGAAGCTCTTCACTATTTCCCCATGTTCCGGACCTGGTTTGGCTTAGTAGGCCTTTGTAAACTGCCCTGGAACGACGTGGAACCGGCTAACAACGCCGAAACCGATGAGCCAGCCAAGGTGCCCGAGCATGTGGATAATTACGTAACCCTATACAAAGCTGTTACCGGCCGTGATTTCGATAAGCACCGGATGATCGAGGATTCGGAACGGGTGTATAATTTTCAACGGGTGTTCAATCTGCGACGGGGATATGGTACCCGGAAATCTGACGCCCAACCATTCCGTGCTGCTGGACCAGTTACTATTGAGGAATATGAAAGCCGTGCGGAACGGTATGATAAACAGTTGCTTGAACAGGTCGGGTTCGATCCGACCGGAAAATCAACCGAGGAAAAACTCAGAAGACTCCGTCAATACCGTGAAGCTCAGTACGAAAAACTGCTCGATGCAGTTTATTTGCGGCGCGGCTGGAATTCCAACGGCGTGCCGAAAATTGAGTTTTTGAAAAAAATAGGGATGGATCTGCCTGAGGTGATCGAGGTCGTAACTCCCTACCAGGAGTAAGTAGCCTAGTCTGCCCCTGTTTTTTCAAAAGCCCCGACCTTCGCATGAAAGAGATCGGGGCTTTTGCTATCTTTGCCGCCTCTTTGCGGAAATGCTCCACCAATTACATGACAGAACAAAAGATAGCAGAAAAAAGCCTTGAGCTGGGCCATGAGAAAATCCCACGATTGATGTGGCGCTACTTTGTGCCTGCATTTATCGGGGTGATCATGAATGCTACTTACAATATTGTGGACCGCATCTTTATTGGTCAGGGCGTTGGATCTTACGCCCTGTCTGGATTGAGTGTCGTTTTTCCAATCATGATGGTGGTGATGTCATTCGGCATGCTCATCGGGATGGGAGCAGGGGTCCAGGTTTCTATCAATATGGGGCGCGGAGATTTTAAACGTGCTGAGAAGGTTCTGGGAACTGGCCTGTTTTTAATGATCACTATCGGAATTATGGTCTCTTTCCTGGGCCTGGCTATTAAAGGTCCGATGCTCAATCTGTTTGGAGCTACAGAGCAAACATTGGGCTATGCTGATGATTATCTGAATATTATCCTCTGGGGAGTCGTGTTTCAGGTCGTCGGATTTAGCCTTAACAATATTATACGTGCTGAGGGTAACGCCAAAATAGCCATGCAAAGCATGTTGTTGAGCGGAGGGGTGAACCTAGTCCTCGATCCTATCTTTATTTTTGGATTAGATATGGGAGTCAAGGGTGCAGCCTACGCCACCGTCTGCGCTTCAATCGTCTTGGATGTCTGGGTTGTTGCTCATTTCTTGAGCAAAAGATCGGTTCTTCGCCTCAAGTGGCCTAATGTCAGACCGGATTGGAAAATCATCGGCCTGATCGTGAGCATCGGGATGGCTCCATTCTTCATGCACCTGGCCTCCAGTGCAGTTAATGCCGTGTTAATGAATCAGTTAATTAAATATGGTGGGGACTTGGCGGTTGGAGCTCTTGGAATCATAGCCTCAGTTTCCCAGCTGCTTGTGATGTCAATGATTGCCATCAATATGGCCAGCCAACCGATCATCGGATATAACTTTGGTGCCCGTCAATTTGATCGGGTCAAACAAACCGTCCGAAGCGGTATTGTGGCGGCAACCGGAATCGGTTTTTTTGGATTTCTGATCGTTCAGCTATTTCCGCAATCAATTGTCTTGCTATTCAATTCCTCTGATAAGGAACTTTTTGACATTGCAGTCAAAGGACTTCGAATTTTTTTGATGCTTCTTCCACTAGTTGGGTTCCAGGTTATTGCTGCCAATTTTTTTCAGAATATCGGCAAAGCAAAAATGGCCACCTTTCTCTCCTTGCTGCGACAACTGATCGTTTTAGTCCCAGCCCTTTTTATTCTGCCGGGCATGTTCGGCCTCACTGGAGTGTGGCTCTGCAGTCCGGTTTCCGATCTGATCTCGGGAATTATCACCGGAGCATTCCTCTGGTGGCAACTCAGAAAACTGGGCGAGGAGAATCCCGACCGGATTGCTGGGGATTAATCAGAACCTGGTTACCTTTAAGCCATGAAGAGAAAAAGATCTGTTATCGGAGTGGGGGCCTTATTGCTTCTGCTCCTGGCGCTTATCCTTTTGGGCGTGTGGAACCCTTTTGATTCTAGCCAGGCTGGTGCAAAAAG
>LSQX01341300.1_pt1 | contig 46866 bp, 37 predicted proteins | sample 654561 | NCBI WGS metagenome assembly LSQX01 (sample SAMN04489861, study PRJNA283612) | anaerobic digester metagenome | isolation source: 4 biogas reactors fed with cattle manure at either 37C or 55C with and... | place: Denmark: Kongens Lyngby | collected 2014
GTATTACTCAGACAGGCTCCTAGGCGAGTGCATCACGGCCAGTGAACCCCGACATGTCCGGCTGGTTGTCCGCATCGCCCGGCAGAACCCATTGCCAAGCCTCTCCCCCATGACTGCTGTGGGCAATGGTCCCAGGCACCGTCCGGGTTGACTCCTGCCGCTCGACTTGTCGGACCCGGAGGTTGCCTTGCCACGTTCCAGGCACAGGAAGGGCGTCATTACCGTCTCTGCCATTGTTGGCGACGTCATACGGTGGGCATGAGTGCGTAACGGCACCCGCGGAACATAGTGAAGCCGCCATGGGCGGCAACGGTTTTGTCGCCCATGGCGGCTCATTTCGTAAAGCGGCTGTTCAACCTTAGCGTAGTCGCGTGCTCAAACCGCCGCGGTTGACAACCAGGCCGTCGCCTGTACCGACGCTTCCCGACAACATACCGCCTATCCATTCGCCGCCGATGTTACCGCCGAAACCGCCCTCCGGCTTTAGACCGAGAACTTCGCCGTTGGGGCCGAAGTTGGCACGCAGACCGCCCTCCGCTCCAAGCTGGATCAAGCCTTTACCCGGGGTCGCGGCTCCCAAGTACACTGACGACACGTACTTGTGTTTGAAGTTCCAAGTGACGGACCCCTTGATGATCGCCCCTACCTTTACCTCGACGGTTTCACAAGTCACCTTAACGCTGACCAAACCGGCGTCCGGGTTAAACGATCTGCCGTCTCTCAGCGGGCAACTGTCCTTTTTCGCCTCAGGTACCTGTATGGTGTCCATCGACCCCGGCGTTTCCGGCTTAAGCGGTTCGCCCAAGGGGCGCATCATAGACCCAAAGCCGCCGATATCCATCATCATCATCTGAAACGGCAGTTGGATGGCGAGCGGCGCGAACGAGGCATAGACCTGCAGAGTGCGCAGTTGGTGCACGAACTCGGCCGTATCCGGATCATAGATGCGGCTAGCGGGGCTTTCGGTGTAGATCCAGTACTCCTCCACCAGACGGGCGACTTCTTCATATGTGCTTCTGAACAGATCGCGCCAGATCACGAAATACACGTCCGTCGCGTCACGGCGTTGACGGCCGGCCGCTTGATCGGCTTCATCCATTCTCAGCAGACTCTGTCGGGCCACGGCCAGTGACCGTAGGCCTGTGGCTTCCTCCATATCCCGCAAAGCTGCGTCCCATTCGTAAACCTGCTGATCGGTGATCCGCACCACCTGTTCACTCCAGGCCTCGGTTATCGTGTCAAACGTCGCGGTATATTGATCAAAGATCTCTTCGAGGCGGTCTTGCAGGTATTGGCCGTAGCATTCTATTTCGAACACCAATTGGCTGTAGGGACCATTGTAGGCTTTTGCCATTCCGGGCGGGGCCGCTTTGGTTTGGTAGAGCTCCCAGGCCGCGTTCAGCGGTTCGGTCAGACCGTGGGAGAGAACATCGCTCATCCAACGCGCCAGCCTTTCCGCACTGGCGTTCAACGCGTCGCGACTGGACCAGTTAGGCAGGCGCGGAATGACCAATTGGCTCTGTACATCGGGTACACCGCCGTCGGAGCTCTCAGCAGGCCCTTGTCCTGTCGATGAACGCGGGGGAGGACTCTTGGCGCCGGCGCTTCTGGCTTGTTGAGCCGCCTGTCGCATAGCCGGGGTGAAGTTGTTTGCCGCGGCCATAACGATATGATCGAGGGCCTTTTGAGCGTCGCCGCGCGCCATATATACCGTTGCTAAAGCGGTATGTGCCTCTGAGAACTCGGGTTCATGTCGCAACGCCTCCAGCAACAGCTCTCCGGCTTGCGTGTCGTCGCCCATGTCCAACAGGGCATTGGCTAAATTGGTGAGGATGAGCGGTGACTCGGGAGAAATCGAGCGACCGTAATTGAGTACCTGAACGGCATCGGAAAGAGACCCCGCAAGCACCAGTACGGCGCCGAAATTGTTGAGAATCAGGGCGTCGTCGGGTTCCGCCAGCACGGCTGTCGCCCCGAAGATGAGGGAGAGCTCTTTCTCCATGGCGCTTGCTCCCAACATGATGGATGCGCCGGTGAACTCCTGCACCAACTTGTCCCTGGCGGCACCTTTGGCTTGCGCCAGACGATCTAACTGTTCCTCCACATTCCGTTTGGCTGTTGCGTCCAGTAACGCCAAGTTGTTCTCCTGATAACGCTTAGCCAGAGCTAAGAGCTCTTCTTTGCTGATGACGCGACTCAAATCCGACTGAGTATATGTAGCCGGCTTGGCCAATTCCACGGTAAGCTCTACGACGTCGCCCTCAATCGCAACGCCTTCGAGTGTTTGAGAGCTGTAAAAGTCGTCCGGTCGGACGGTAATGTCGTAGACACCTTCCACCAGGGTTACCTTGTAGGTTTGCTCTTCCGGCGACCAGTAGGCGTATTTGTAGTCGTCATCATCGGCGATGGTCACCCGCGCAAATGGGTAAGGCGTACCGTACGGCGAGAGGACATTCAGGTGAAGCTCGATTTGCCCGCCCAGTTGGACGGTTGTGATCTCACCTGTGGAGGCGACGACGATCTGCTCCTCGTAGAGCCCCAAGTGATAAGGCTCGATTTCCACTTCGTAGGTTCCTTCCGGTACCCAAGCTTCAAAAAGGCCCGTCTCTTCGTTATAGCTGCCATAGTCCACAATCTCGCCGTCTAGCATGATGGTTACGCTGGCACTCGGCGTCGGTTCCGTCCCCGCCAGCAGTCGAATCTGCAGCAAACGCAAAGGCAGCAGCTCAACGGTGAACACGTTTTGCGCATCAGCGCTTACGATGAAATCCGTAACGCATTTGGTTTCCACAACGTCGGTGTCCGGATAAACGAGCAGCGTCCAGGTATAGGGAGTCACCTCGCCTACGTACGCGCCGCTTTCCTCATCCCACTCCAAGTAGGCGACTTCGCCGCCCTCGGAATCATGAATCAAGACTGTGGCGTTAGGGAACGGAGCTCCGTCAGACATCACCTTTACCTGCACGGAAAGCATGGGACCTAATTCAAAAGACAATTCAGTAATTTCTCCCGCGCGAACTTCCACGTCTCGAATGGTGCGACTGCCTACTCCGGGGGTATAATCGTAGAATTCGAGGTCGTAGACTCCGGGCGGCACGGAGGCTTGGAAATAGCCCGTATCCCAGTCGAAACTGAGACCATCGATGAATTCATCATCTTGGAACAGTGCAACCCACGCATCGGACAACGGTTCGCCGTCCAGAGTGAATTCCACTTGAACGGTTCCGTCGTCATCGGCTTGCGCGCGTGCAGGGGGTAACACGAGGAAAACACTGAGTGCGAGTACTACACAGATGATACCAATGCGATTCGTTCGATGGGACCTTCTAAACCGATGATTCACAAAATACACCTGCCTTTGGAAGGGATTCGTGTGGAAGAAGGTTCCATATTTACGCGCCATCACCTGCAAGCGCAGACGAGGTAAATGAGTTATATTGCAGTGGTTGCGACTGGAATCTCAGGGGCTCCGAACGCCCCAAAACCGGCAAGCTACTCCGCAAAGGTCACAGTAGCGGCGCGACCAAATACCCTACTTGCAGATGACGTTCTTTTTTCGTGACGACGGACGTAGGCTTCGAGGTAAATCGAAAGATGCGCATGGTGCGGGAGCGCGCAGACTGATACCGACGATCCGGTGTGGCCCGTTCTGACGGCTCATTCAGCAAGCCCGTGAGCTCGCCTGCCTTGCCTGGAATACACGTCAAGGACCTGCACACCTGAGTCGAAAAAACCCACGTACCATGTGTTACACCGCGTACAATCCGGCCACCCGAGGGTGACCTCATCACCTAAAGATCACCCGGCAGTGAAGGATCGAGCAGTATCCTCCAGCAGGCTCAGACACCCGCGGCCCCCCTTGCGCAAGCGTGCTCTGACACAGCCACTAGCGGTGTAACGGACTCTGAAACCGAACCGGCTGGCAGATGATCGCCAAAGACGAAAGGTGGATACCGGCCCTCCCTGACAACCTCGAAGAAACTGGCCATGTCCTTGCGCGGCATGCTCAATCGGAGACGTCGAGGTCCGTCAATAGGGTCTTGGTGAACCAACGATACGAGATGCCCTCCACATATCCCACTGACCGAGTCCGCATACTGTGTCGGCCATCGCTTCAGCACGCCTGCGGATGGCTCCGTGATGGGACAGTTGAACATCGCCCGGTGACGGGCATTTTTTGGAAAGACCGAAATCTCCCCCAAGGGATAGCAACCGAACTGTCGAATGATCGTGTCATAGCCGTAGTCACAACACTCAATTTCCATAGTTAACGTGATAACAGCCAGTCAATTTCTATACTGAATGATACAGTCTCGATTTCTGATCCGACGTATGCGTAGATCTCCAGGAATTGCCCCAGACAAGGACGTCCATCCAGCTGAGTTTGGCCCAATCGCAGTGCACGGAAAGGTAGCCAAGAATCGAGAAAGGGTGTTACCTGTGAGAGTCAAAGTGCGTTGTCTGGTCCTTGCCCTGATCCTGATTGTCATGGGAAACCACCACGCCTTCGGTGCTGATGTAGTTGAACTCCAATACGTTCACTCCTTCGCACACTGGGGTCCTGACGTCCAGCAGCAGATCGCCGATGAATTCCACCGCCGCAACCCACACATCAAGGTCACTATCGAGCCCATCAACTATCTGCACGCGGCAGAGATACTCCAGTTGCGAACGGCCGCCGGAGTCGCACCCGATCTGCTCAGCATCGGTAGCGACACATTCAGCTCAATGATTGCCGGTGGCACGGATTTGTTCCTGGACCTAACACCTTACATTGAAAGAGACATGGCCCATGACCGAAGTGACATACCCGACAGCGTTTGGGCGGCTACAACGCTGAATGGCAGGATCTTCGCCATGTCGCAGAGACTCTCGATCTACGTGACATTCTACAACCGGGCCATGTTCGATGAAGCGGGACTGGCTCCCCCGCCCTATGATTGGTATGACACCGGCTGGAACTGGGAGAGCTTCAAAACGGCGGTGAGCAAGCTCACCTATGATAAATCCGGTGACGGTATACCGGACATCTACGGGCTCGTCAATAACTTTCCGGTGAGGTTTTACCCGTGGGTCTATCAGTCCGGGGGCGAATACCTGAACGAGACCTACGACGACTTCATCCTCGATCAGCCTGAGGGCATCCGGGCCATCGAGTTCATCACCTCCTTGTTTGAACGAGGCTATATAGGCGGCAGTTTCCTGAATGGAACGGCTGCGATGTACACCACCCTGCCGACAGAGATGCAGGCTGCTCATAACCAGGGTTTGTCCTGGGATCTGGCGCCGCTTCCGCAGGGACCCACAGGACCGGTGGGCAAGATGCTGACCATAGCCGTCGGTATTCCCTCGGCATCGAGGCATCGGGACGAGGCTTGGGAGTTTTTAAAATACTACATGAGCGCTGAAGTCGGAGCCCTGCAAAACAAAGCGGATATTATGCCCCAGCCGAGGTTAAGTGTGATCAAAAACCGCCGCAACTACGCTTCCTATGTCAAGCCGGAGCATCTGACGGTTATCGCCCAGGCGGTGGAATTGGGACATGTCTATCGGTACTTCCATCCCAACGCTCCGGAGATCTACAACACCATTGACCAGGCCTTGAGGACGATCTTTGGCCTAAGAGCGGATGCGGCGACGGCTCTGGCATCGATTCGTCCGAGAATCATGCAGCTGCTGGCCGATCGTTGAGTGTTTGGATCGGTCTCTCACTTGGCGCGGACGCCACCGGACGACGCGGCATCGCAGCGCGACAAGGAGCACAGCGAAAGAAGAAAACATACGGGGTATCGGGAATGGTGGCTTACACGCAGGCGACGGAGCGCTCGAGCCAAAGAAGGCGAGCGCTCTGTCACAGTGTGAGGGTTTTGTCGCAGCTCCGTCCACTCTTGCGCGGCTTACTGTATGGCTGCGGTATGCACCCGTGAATACGACTGCTTAACCCCATCTGATTCAGACATAGGAAGACCACGGACACATGATGTTTGGACAATGGCTTTGAGGAGGCTGTCGCCAATGATCAGAATCGGACAGATCGGCATGGCCCATGATCACGGCTCGGGGAAAATGAGTTGTGTGCGCAAGTTCCCGGGCGTTTTTCAGGTTGTAGGCGTCGCCGAAGAAGATCCGGACACACTGAAGCGATTCGGCAAACAGGCTTGCTATCGGGATGTACCGGTGATGAGCGTCGAGCAGTTGCTCAACGTCCCCGGGCTTGATGCGGTGATGGTGGAAACGGATGAGCTGTCGCTGGTGCATGCGGCGCAAAAATGTATTGACCGGGGTGTTCATGTACACATTGACAAACCGCCGGGAGCGAGCATCGAGGATTTTGAACGGCTTCTGTCCGACGCCAAGCGCAAGAACCTCATCGTTCAACTGGCGTACATGTACCGGTACAACCCCGCCGTGCAATACTGCCATAGCGCGGTGAAAAGCGGAAAGCTTGGAGAGATCTTCCGAGTACAGGCGATCATGAATACATACCATCCTCCCGAAAAACGCGCCTGGATGAAGCCCTTCCCGGGAGGTATCATGTTCTATCTCGGTTGTCATATGGTGGACTTGGCCGTGCTCATGATGGGTGCCCCCGAGAGGATCATGCCGTTTGCCAAGTCCACCCTTTTCGACGGTGTGGATGTCACAGATACCGCTTTGGCGGTGTTTGAGTACGAGCGCGGAATTGCCACGATGGAAGCTTGCTCGAACGATATCAACGGTTATGGCCGCCGGTCGCTCTTGGTGTGCGGAAGCAAGGGCACGATTGAAATCCGGCCGCTGGAAGGCGACTACAACGGCCAGCCGACGCTGACGCTTTCTTTGAAAGAGATGACCGAAGGACGCGAGTACACCGACTGCAAAGCCTACATCCCACTGCCACCCATGACCGGACGCTACGACGCCATGATGCTTGATTTTGCCCGGATGATCACCGAAGGCAGAGCGAATCCCTTTAGCTATGAATATGAACTTCTGGTTCACAAGGCGGTGCTGGCCGCCTGCGGTCTGCCCATCGAGGTAGCGTACACGGAGCTTTAAGAGGTGAGCCGTCATGAAAGCAGTGGTCATAACGGAAAACAAAGATCTTGTGTGGACCGATGTTCCGGATCCGCAGCTGTCCGACGGAGAGGTCTTGATCGAGGTTCACGCCGCCGGAGTAAACCGCGCTGATTTGATGCAACGCGCAGGCCAGTATCCCCCTCCTCCCGGCTGCCCTGAGTGGCCGGGCTTGGAAGTGTCGGGGGTTATCAAGGAGTTGTCACCGTTAGCGAAAGCTGAGAGCGACTGGCGCGAAGGCGATAGGGTCTGCACACTGCTTGCCGGTGGCGGCTACGCGCAGTACGCCGCCGTACACCACTCCCTGCTGATGCCCATACCCAAGGGCTTATCTATGGTTGATGCGGCTGCATTGCCTGAAGCCTTTGCCACCGCGTACTTGAATCTGTTCATGGAAGGCGAGGCCCAAGCGGGAGACGTTTTACTGATGCACGCCGGCACCAGCGGACTGGCCAGTGTCATCATCCCTTTGGCCAAAGCTTTCGGCCTGCGAGTCATCACCAGTGTGCGCTCCGCCAAAAGAGTCAGAGCCATCGCCCATCTACCGGCTGATGTGATCATAGACACCTCCTGCGAAAGCGTGCCAGAGCGGTTGCGCATCGAGCAAGAGAAAGGGTATCCGGTAAACGTGGCCATTGATTGTCTAGGCGGCGAAATGATGGGAGAGTGCTTGCCCTATGTGGCTCATGGCTGCCGTTGGATCATGATTGCTGCCATGGCGGGCGATATGACCGCGGTGAATCTGCGGACCGTCTATCTGAAAAACATCCGTATCATAGGCAGTACGCTCAGGAACAAGCCCCTACCGGTGAAGGCTCAGATTCTGGCCAAGCTGACAAAAGAGATCTGGCCAAAGGTTGAGTCCGGCGCAGTCCGTCCCACAATCTACAGAACTCTGCCCATCGCCGAAGCACAAGCCGCGCACGCCCTGTTGGACAGCGGCCAACACGTCGGCAAGGTAGTTCTCATCGTGAAGGGGGATCAGTAGATGACTTCAACAAGAAAAGCGCTTGTACTGGGAGGAACCGGGGCGATGGGTGTCTACCTCGTTCCCGAATTGGCGGCCATGGGCTACCAAGTGGACGTTGTTTCGCTGGATCAAGTGGAAAGCAAGGATCCCCGGATCACCTATACCCAAGCGAATGCCAAGGATGATTCCTTTCTGGAAGGGTTGCTTCAAAACGGATACGACGCCATTGTCGATTTCCTGATCTATTCGACCGCTGAGTTCAGGCGCAGGCACGCAATGATGCTCAGCCACACTGAGCACTACATCTTCCTGTCGACTTACAGAGTGTATGCTGACAGCACTCCGTTAACGGAGGACTCACCTCGGCTACTTAATGTGTCCGAGGACAAGGCTTTCTTGGCCACGGAGGACTATGCGCTGTTCAAAGCACGGCAGGAGGATATCCTCAGAGCCTCTGATTTCGACAACTGGACGATCGTTCGGCCGGCGATCACCTACTCCAAGTTCCGATTCCAGCTGGTGACTTTGGAAGCCAACACGGTGGTCTACAGGGCGAAAAAAGGGTTGCCCGTGCTTCTCCCCCAAGAGGCCATGCCCGTTCAGGCGACTATGAGCTGGGCCGGTGATGTGGCCAAAATGATAGCCCGTCTGGTTCTGAACCCGCTCGCCTTTAAGGAAACATATAACGTGGCGACGGCAGAACATCGTACGTGGGAGGAGATCGCCAACTACTATAGGGAGATCATCGGCCTTGAGTACCAGACCGTAGACATCGATACATATCTCAGTTTCTTCGGCGCATCACGAGCCAGCGGACCCGGGTATCAACTCCTATACGACAGGTGCTTCAACAGAGTAGTGGATAACTCCAAGGTCCTCGGTATCACCGGACTCCGGCAGTCGGAGCTCATGCCGCTTAGAGCAGGATTGGAAAAAGAACTGTCTGCGTTACCGGAAGAGATCCCATGGACCGGTAGCGCCATAAGTGAAAGGATGGACGCCTACTTAAGGAGTCTCTAGGTGAGTGTGTTACTGATCGCCGCCGCGTTCGGGGCAGTAGCCGGGCAACTGCGACAAAACATCCGCGTCCGCTGGCCGCGCACCATTGATGTCGGGATCTTCGAGGGCTCTTTCGCTGGCTTCTACGTTGACAAACTGACCATGCCGGTGCTCTTCAGTCTTGTGATCTGGGTCGGCCTGGGAGCTATCGATTGGGCCTTCTTTTATAGCATAGTCGCTTGGCCCTTCATGATCCTATTCGCCATTCCGGTTTATGCTCTGTGGACTTGCTGCCTTACCGGGGTGTTGGGATGGCTAGGAACCATGGATCGACAGCAATACATGGAGTCTGTGGCCTAGGAGGTGCTTTTATCCAATGATGAGGCACAGCGCTGGCTTGGTGCACTCGAGATTTCCGCCGATCCGACAAGAAACCGCTATGTGCTGTGCGGAGTCTTACCAAATCGCTCTCTGCTCACGACCATCAAAAGACGCCTGCAGAGTATTGAAGACGCAGAGGTTGACAGTGACGCGGTACGCATCGATCCACGCCTCGAACCGGATTTCCGCCGTCTTCCGGCCATTTCCCGCCAGGCGGCTCGGACCAGGCAGTTTTATTGACGCTCTGCGGCTACCCTTGCCGAGGGCCTGAGCAAGTCTGTGGGTTTCGTCTGCTGGCTGAACCGAAAAAGGCCTGCGACTGACGCATTCATACAAGTAAAGGAGGGCTAGAAGTTTACGTCGATGCCGGTGTGGTCATTGTGTTCCAGGTCGTCTCTTGCATGATCCATGCATTCCGTCGCAAACAGCTAAGAACCCCGTCCTGTGAAGGTTTTTTACACCTGTCCCGGTCCCAAAAAGGGTGAAGACGCCTAACAAGGCGGCACCGGCATCAACGCACCATTCGTCATGAAGGACACCACCGCTTCTGTGGCGTCGTCATCGTAAAACGTCACTGACAGCGTGCCCAGGCTGTGTATTCCGTTGGCGGAAACCCATGCCGGCATTTGAAGCGTAAACCCGCAGATACACCGGAGCGCGACAAAGCAATCCATCAGCACCGACGATAGGCGAAGGATTCCTCAATCAGGGAACCCACAGGATTGACGGCGGCAAGGCCGTCAATCCTTCCACCGTCGATGCGACCGACAGTCAGCTTCTCCATCGCTTCGCCCACATCACAAACCATCCGGCATGCTCTCTGACGCTCATCGGGCAACTGGTGGATTGCGTGCTCACGGGCAGTGACGGACGGAACTAGTAGCAAAGCCGGATCACTTTTGCCCCCAGTACCAGTGCCCGACGGACCGCTTTCTCGATCCAACGGCCAACGTTGCGGATGCAGATCTATTTCAAGCGTCGGATGCTTCCCCCCGTGTCCACTCTCTGTGATGGCCCGCTCTCGCTCTTCGGTGCGCATCTTCTGCCACCAGCCGGTTAGTGAGGCGGTACGGCGGGTGTCCTACGGCGAATCTTGCACCGGACCCGGCGAACGGCAGGAACGCAGGTCTTGCGGGCATCACTTCCATGGCCTACCGATTGACCTCCGCCACCGGGCCCTTTTTTTGGCAAAAAGTCCTTACCGCGTCCCCAAAAAGCGTGTACGATGGCCATGAAGACCCTCGCTCCTTTAAGAGTGGCGCGAAAAAAGCTCGTATCGCTTCCAAAAGGGTATGATCGGTGAGACCCTCGGCCTGGAACACGATCGAGCTTTCTTTTTCCGTCTGCGAAGACTTGGCGGGGACGCGTAGCCGATCCTTCACTGCCGGTCAACTTGACGCGATAAAGCGGCCGTCGGGCCGCCGGATCGCACGCGGTGCAACAGTATTTCACTGTAACAGCTGCGCTTGCAGGTATGCATAGCCCAGTTCTATCCTGGTGGATCCCTTCAGACTGAGCTTGATCCACTCTATAGACTCGTCCGCCGGCACGGAGCCCTTAACCGATACCTTCTGCCAACCCGCAGCATTCCGCTCCTGCACGGCCGCTTCGTACGTCAGGGGAGCCCAGTTTTCCCCGTCGGCTGAGCCTAAGAGCGTCAAAGCTGCCTCGAGATCGCTGTCGAGAACGTAAAAGGTAAACTCATATCGGCGCAAATTGGCCAGTCTCCAGATCAGATACTCCTCATCGGTTGATTGCGGCCTGATCCGATCACCGTCGCCGAAAAACATATCGGGGGTGGCATCAGAGAACTCCCAACCGGCAGAGCGATCAGCGACAAGCAACCTATCCATGGGCCCAAACCAAGGACTCATGGTCGGCGACAGGATGTGGTCTTCCAATGCGTCCCAGTTGTCTATCACAAGACGCTGGGTGATCGTGTCGCTGATGCCGTACTTGGTAGTGTAGTGCAAATCCAAATCATAGGCTCCGTCGACAAAGCTGAGAGTATCCACCTCGAACACTTCGGGCACTCTTGTGCCGGAATACAGGCTCTGACTTCGTGCCCGCTCGCCGTCCTCAATGCTGACGAGATCAATCACCACCGACTCATAGTCCTCTTCCGCAAGCCTGCTCACAAACCCAAAACGCGCCTGGCCGCGCACTCTCTTACTCAACGCCGGATCTTCGATCGCAAGATGTTCTACCGTAATAGGTATCTCTTCTTCATACCGTTTTCCGTCGGTATCCAGCAGTGTGACAGACAACGAGTGCTCTCCGGCTGTCAGCTGCGCGGGCACCAGAATCAGATCTGTAGGAATGTAGGCGCCACTGTAGATGACGTCTCCGTCCAGAGCTACTTCTATGCTCTTGAGGCAGCCCGGTGTCTTGATCCGGACGTTCAGCGGTCGAGTGATGACATCATCAGCCCTGGGTTCTGCGAAGTACTTAAGGCTTTCGATGAACTCGGGCCAAAAGGCCATCGCCTCTTCTTCAGACCGGACGACCGTGGAGGTGTTTACGGTGGGAGTAATATCGATGTGGCCTCTCCAGCCGCGATCCGGTGCGGAATAAGACGCATAAGAGATGTAGAAGACGCTGTTGGTCACATTCTTACCCTTCACGGTGTTATCCGAAAAGAACACCCGGTCGGTGTCGATGCCGAAGTTCTCCAGCATGAAGGCTTTTCTCTCTTCGATAGGAGCAGACTGCAGCATGTGGGCTTCCTCCACACTCAGCAACAAGTTGCGGCCGGGAGGATCCCAACCTGACTGCAGAAAACGAAAGACGCGTCTGTCGCCCGGTGAGTCGTCATCGGGATAGATAAAGGTGTTATTGGCCACCAACATATGGGTGCCGAAGTATTCGAATCTCGGGTTGGGACCGGGGTTGGCGGGATCATCGTCGTTGAACAGCGGCACGGAGACAAACGGCCGGTTACCGCCGTAGGTGCCAGTCGAGACGAAAGTGTTGCCGTAGACCACGGCATAGTCGGTGCGGTCCCGGAAACGGACATACTCGCCTGAGCAGTCCTCAAAGTGGTTGCCTATGACGTAGACATGCTGGGGGCCGTAGGCGCTATAGATCATATGGCAATGTGAGTCGAAGCCGACTCTCTTAAAGAGGTTGTTCCTCCAGATGACGAACTCGCTGTCTTCATATGCCGTACCGGAGGCACCGTAGATACAGTTGGGCATGTCGGTAAAAGAACAGTCCTCGATCAGGATGTTCTTGCCCACAAAGTGCGTCGCATAGCCCATGAACTGCTGCCCCGTGAAGTGTATATTCCTAAACACGGCATTTGTGCCGGTAAACCGAAGCAGGTCGATGGCCAAAGACCGATCGGCCCCTTCGCTCGGATCAGTGGTGAATACAGTGCCTTCCCTGTGCAATCCCTGAAGCACAAACCGATGGTCAGGATGGCCGAAATCAGTCAAGCGCAGCGTGCCGCGTGATTGATCCCCTTTGGCCAGCTTGCTGAAGATATACTGGCCGGGAAGCAGATTGACCGTGACCGGCCGAGTCTGCAGAGCCTCATTCACCGACTGCCAGAACTTAGCATCCCTGAAATACGCGGCGTTTTCAGCACCGGAGCCATCACCATTGCCCCTAACCTCGGGCGCGGCATAGAGCACTAAAGGAGCAAGCTCAGGTTCCGCCGCCCGTACTGCGAGACTCCCTGCCCCTGCAAGCAATATACAAAGCAGGTTCATCAAAGCCAGAACACGTAATGCCCTTGTACCCATGAAAGCCCTCCTGCAACAGAATTGACAAACAGCCTCCCCGGGCCGATCCCCCGCGGAGGAGACATTTACACCGTGCAATCGACTGTAACCACCGGAGTGCTCTCAGCCGGCATCGTAGTCCGGCGGTATACGCCGGTGGTGAAAAGCACCTGATGGCTGATTCTGTACCCGTGAGGCTGCTTCCTGTGCAGGAAGATGTTACCTGCATCTTTCCATCCAAAGGGAAAGCGATCCGTGGATAAGCTGAAAACTCTATGAGGTGGCCAGCAGCCCGGCATTGCCCGGCATGGTTGAATGTGCGGTATATCTTGAATCCGCAGATGGCAAAGATGCCCTCCTGTCACGTGCGTCACACCGACCCCGTCGGATAGATCCGTGCACCCGTGTCCGGCAACTGCAAGATCGAGACGGACAAAAAACGTCAATATCAAGCATAGCCATCCGATTCCGGTCGCCGGTGTGCGGCGGACCGTCGCTTTCGTTGATCGTCTCCTTCTCGGACGATCTCATACAAACACCGCGCCCACTTCCCCAGAGTGAAGGTTTTTTTCATCACTTCAGCCGGAAAAGGGGGTGCCCAAAAAGACCGCAGCGCGCCTGACGGAGCGCCCTCCAATCAAGCCCGGTACCGTCGGCACCGGGCTTGCCGGGCGACACTACACAGCCTCGAAGCTAGCGCGTCTCATGAAACTCCCTCAAGACAGCGTTAATGATCGGCTCAATCTCCAGCATGCCGGCAAGAGGATCGATCTGTCCTCTCATGATGCGCTGCATCATCGCATACCAGGTATTCCAGACCGGACGCGGCAAGCCTCCACCATTGCACCTAACAACATAGTTGAGCGAATCGGTGAGCACTCTGACGTTTTGACCGGGATTGATCTGCTCCCATCTTCTGATGAAATCAACTATGGATTGGCGCAAAACGGGCACCCGGTTCTCAGCCCGGCTGAACAGAACGGCGCCTTGCGGATCGGTGGTCATAAACATGATAAACTTCCATCCCGCGTCCGGATTCTTTGAGCCGCGCGGCATGCCCCAGGAGTGAAAAGCGGCATATGAACAACGCACCTTGGCTAAAGGCAAAATACCGTTTTTCCAGGTGAAGAATCCCCCGCCTCGCATGGCATTGTGGAGTGTGTTCAAGTAATAGGGCTGGATGGGGATCATCGCCGCCGTCCCGCTGACGAAGCTGCCTCCCACCACCTTGTGTTCCTGCCACAGGCTCCGCATCTGTGTAATGGCTTCGATATGCGCCGGACTCGTGGCGATAAAAGCCGTCTGCTCGTCGTTGATGTACTCCAATCCCCACATTTGCAGGGCCTGAGCTCCTGAATTGAAGAAGTCCTGCAGGCCGTACTGCTCGGGGACTCCGTCACCGTCACGATCAATGGTCACCTTCTTGGCTATATCCACCATGTCGTCAAAGGTGAATGCGCTCGGATGACTCCAATCCGTAGGCAATGCACCGATACCGACATCCTCCAACCGATCGGCGTTGTAGTACATGGTGAAATTGCTGATGCCCGTTGGCAGGCCGTAGATCTTCCCTCCGTATTGGTAGCCCCGAACTACCGGAGCCGGCCACAGATTGAGATCCAGTTTAGTCCGGGCGATATAGTCATCCAGCGGACGAACCGAACCGTTGGCGACCAGGTCCCCCTGAACGCCGCTATCGTGATAGATCGCATCAGGAGCCACCCCGCCGGCGACCATGACCGGCACCTTCTGCCTCATCTCATCCCAGCCGGTGACTGATATCACATCGACCTCCATTCCGGTATTGGCAATAAAGAGCCTGAGCGCCTCTTCCCAGCTCTCGGCGATAAAGGTGGCCGGTATCATCACACTAACCGTACCCTGGGCAGCATAGCAAGAGACATTGACCATGACACAGACCACATAGAGAATAACGAGCAACCGAAAACGGATCACGCTTTTCACTGGCTTGACCTCCTCGTACCGTAGTTGATTGAGGATTTGCCGCTGTATTTCAGTGTTCAATTCGCTTTTCCCTTCGCCAATAGTTATATTTACTTTTATCTGATGGATAATGGCTGCATCGGAGATTACCTTCGACCCTTGCCAACCGACAACCCACTCGTGCCCATCGGTGCGGAAATCGCTTTCTATCGACGTGGCTATGGAGCACTCCTCTCCGAAGACGAAATGGTCAATGGGCGCTATCCCGGGGAAAGTGTGCGAGGAAGGCTGCTTCCTTCGATGGCCTTTGACAAAGCAGGCGGACAGCACGGCCGTTGTCTCGTGCCAGGCAATCCCCTCTGTTTTTGTTGATGAAAGCGCTAACGCTAAACCAGCTTTCGGGGATGGGGTCATGCAGCGGATTGGAAGCGTTTCCTGCTACGACGGAGGCCGCCAGGTGTTGACTGATCGGCAAGGCTGATGTAACTTGTGAATGACTATATATGTCGCGAACATATATATGTACAAAGGCGGGGTATCAAATGCGACCTTGTACACACGAAGCCGGATGCTGCTGTCACCTCGACCGGGGTGAGCCGTTCTTGCATCCCTGTCTTCTTTTGTTACTGCTGCGTGAGCCGGGACACGGATATGAACTGTTGGATCGGTTGAACAACTACGGACTGTCCACAGTCGATACCGGCGGTCTCTATCGACACTTGCGCCGTCTGGAAAAGCAGGGATTTTTGGCGTCCTCGTGGGACACGGAAGGCCGGGGACCTGCCCGTCGCATGTACACCGTTACTTCGGCGGGTATCGCCCATCTGGCCCAATGGGTGGACATAGCCAGACAACAAGCCCGGGCCTTACAGGAGTTTGCCGCCGATGCCGAAGCGGCCCTCAAAGCATTGGAGAGCACTGAGCAAGATGATCATGATTCGAACAAAGGAGAGCCACACACATGATCCAAGTGTAAGGCCTCACTAAGCATTACGGCACTCTGGAAGCCGTCAAGGGTATCGATTTCAACGTGAGAGAAGGAGAGATCTTCGGCCTTCTGGGGCCCAACGGCGCGGGTAAGACTTCATGCATCAATATGCTCGTCGGGCTGGCCCGTATCACCCGAGGCTCGGCGCGCATCGCCGGGCGTGATATCAGCGATTCGGTTTCGGCCGTCCAATCCCAGATAGGAATAGTGCCCGATGAGAGCAACCTTTACGATGAGCTGACCGGCTTCGTTAACCTGTGCTTTTGCGGTGCACTCTACGGCATGCGCCGGAGAGATCGTGAAAGAGAAGCCCATCGACTGCTCGAGCAGTTCAGACTGAAGGACGCCGCCCATAGGCCCTTCAGGACCTACTCAAAAGGCATGAAACGCAGACTGACTATCGCCGCCGGTATCATACACAGGCCGCGTGTTCTGTTTTTGGATGAGCCGACCACGGCATCGACGTGGCCAGCGCCCGCCAGATACGCCAACTGCTCGTCGAGTTGAACAAAGGCGGCATGACGATATTCCTGACCACTCACTACATAGAGGAAGCCGAACGGCTTTGTCACCGTATCGCTTTGATGGTTGACGGACGTATCACCCATACGGGCAGTCCGGAAGAACTGATAGCCTCTTGTCAAACCGAATACCTGGTACAGATAACAGCCGGCGCACCGCTTTTTGCAGTGCTGGCGGATATGGAACGGGATTTCCCTGACTTACGCATCAAACGTCAAAGCGACAACTGCGTTCAGCTACACTTCTCGAGCGAGGTTGACGTCGGACCGGCCGTGGAATGGCTGCATCGACGAAGCATTCCCGTCTTGGAAGCCAAGGTGATCAAACCCAGCTTAGAAGAGGCCTTCGCGACCCTCACCGATATTGACATCAACACCTTGCACCGGGAAAAGGAGGGAGGCAAGCGATGAAAACATGGATTGCCTTCTGGAACATCCTCAAAAAGGACGTAAGCAACTACTACCTGAAGCCGCCCAACATCAGCTGGGGTATCATCTTCCCCATCGCCTGGACCCTGATGTTCTACATCCGCTCCGCCTCGCCCCCTGATATCCGATCCCTGTTGCCGGGTGTCATGGTTCTATCCGTGCTCTTTGGGACCACGTCCATGCTGGCCGTGACCATTACCTTCGAACGCCGCGGCAGATCGTTTGATCGCCTACTTCTGGCCCCGCTCTCCCTTTTTACCCTGATCCTGGCCAAAACCTGTGGCGCCGCGCTCTTCGGCATGGCAAACGCCGCCGTACCGCTTCTTCTGGCCGCGCCGTTTGCGAATCTGGGCGATATCAACTGGTTGTTGCTCATCTTCGGCACCGCGTTGACGGCAATCGCCGCCACCTTCATGGGTCTGTTTGTAGCCGTATCGGTGCGCGAGGTCTTTGAAGCCCAGACTCTGTCGAATTTCTTCCGCTTTCCCATGATCTTTTTGTGCGGCTTGTTCTTTCCCGTGAACGACCTGCCGTCGCTGCTCCGACCGATGGCTTACTTGCTGCCGCCCACTTACGGCGAGGATATCATCCGCGGCGCCATCGGCGATGGCACTCTCTTGCCGCTTTGGCTGAGCGCTAGCATCCTGCCAGTCATGACAGTCGCTCTGCTTTGGTTCAGCCTGGCCAGAGCGCAAAGACGCTGGATCCTTTGAGAACTTGTCAAACGGCCAAGGTAGAGACGGTTTGCCTACCTGCTCCCAGCCGGTAAAACCGGTCGAGACGCATCTTGACCGATCTGCGTCTCGACCTGGGCGGTGAAAGAAACCCAGACGGGGAAACGACTTGAGCGAAGCACTTAAACCCTGATCGATCCGCATATACTGCGCGTCATGCGGGCCGTATCGAACCTTCATCCTACCTCAGCCCAGTCTCGCTTCCTTTTTCCCGTCACAGCCCGACCATCAGAGCCGGATCTTTGACTCAGCGGTGTCACTCGCCAAAACGCGAGCGACACTCACCTTCTTTGCTTGCCGACCATCGCCGGCATTGATCGGCACAGGTTCGATCATTATCGACAGGCAGATCGAGCTTCGTCAGTCCTCCGACACTGATGGGGCTTCCCCTCGCGCCTACCCCGCTTAACTTGCTCCGCTGCGATGATGAGCCTATCCGGGTAAGCCTGCTTGCCCGGACATGACTTCTCCTGTCATAGGCGGAGCGATCCGTTCGAAGACTCGTTGGCTCAGAGTGCTTTACTCTTAGATACCGCTCAGGCCACACTGAGTCGTCCATGATGACGATCCCCGCAAGCCCGCTCGATCTTCTCCTGCTCGGCCTCTCTTCTTCCGCCTTACAGACGACTTCCATGTGAGAAGAGACAAAGCCGGTATCCCCCGCTCGGATGGCGCGGTTAACCTTCACGATGGAAGTGTAGTTTTCAGAAGGAAATGTTTTTCTCAACGTGAATATATGGGCCGACAATAGTTATTGCAAATCTCGCCGTCGATACCAACGACACTCCGAAGGAGGGGTTTATTCGCCATGCGACCATGATTTTGTCGGTTGGCATTCTACAGAACGAATCAGAGTCGTTGGCAGAGTATCCGTCGAAGAACAAGGAGGTTTTGGAGATGGGAAAACGCGCTATGATCCTGCCTGTGGTAGCGGTTGTCGTTGCAGCCCTCGCCGCCGGCACGGCAATGGCCGAAAAGATCGCCCTCTCATACGCGCACTGGTCCGGCGAGCCGGGCAGAAAAGAGCTCTTTGAAGACGCGTTCAACCGATCCCAGGATGAAATAGAAGTGACCTTCTACAATTACGGGTTCGGCAGCTATGGATACACTTACGTTGAAAAGCTTACGGTAGAGATCGCAGCGGGCACAGGCCCTGACATCTTCAGCCTGATGCTTTGGCCAAATGCGCCGATGCCGACATACCTGTGGGCCAAAAACAATATCCTGCTTGATCTGACCCCATACATGCAGCGAGACCGCCAAGAGCTCCAATCGGACGCCTGGTACCCCTTCGTTTTGGATCGCTGCCGATTCGCCGGACGGGTAGTCGGTCTACCCTATGCATGGACCATCTTCGGAACGCTTGTCTACCACACCGAGCTTTTCGCAAATGAAGGGCTGGCCTTTCCCGACGACTCTTGGACGTGGGATGATCTGGCTAGCACAAGCAAGAAACTCTTGAGGCTGGACAGCGACGGCCGGGTTGTTCGATGGGGACTTTCGGCGCAACCCAGCTACTCCTTTGCCAACTGGCGACAAATGGACGCCATGATCATCGCCGCCGGAGGTAGCATGTATGACGCTCAGCAGACTTCTTTGGCTCTGCGAACGGATCCGGCCATCCGCGTCATGAACCATGTACTCGATGGAGTGCGCAGTAATGCTTATCAGATGGGTGAGCCGTCTTGGACCGGGAATGCCGTCGGCATCCTTCTGTGGCAGCTGCATATGGCTGCGGAATACGGAACGAAAATGAGGGTCGGCCAGCTTCCGCAAGTCGCCTTGGAGGTGGCAGTATCACCGAAAGATCCGGCCACGATGCAACGCAAGAATCATTCTGAGATTGCCGCCGTCGGAATCAACGCCAATACGGCTCATCCGGAAGCTGCGTGGAAGGTCCTCAAATTCGTCAATCTCAACTACCCCAAAGTGTGGAAGGAGACAACAGGCGTTCTTATGTACCCGCCGCTGTTGCCCAAAGATATGCATCTGTTCTTGCGGCCCGATGAGAAGGCTCAGGAGACCGGGATCTTTCGCACCCTACCGAAAGTGCTGACCGCTATGGCGGAGACTGCTGTTTTGCAGACGCCCGTGATCAACGAGCGCACGGTTGAGATCCAGCCGGAAGTGTACTCGACTCTGAGTACCGAATGGCTGCGCGTTCTCAAGCAAGAGATGACCTTACCTCAGTTCATAGATAACGTGGAGCGACAGATCAATCCGAAGTTGCAGTAGACAATGAGCAGTATCTCAGGAGGGAACAAAGCTTGTATCTCGGAGTGGCATACTACCCGGAACACTGGGACAAACGAGACTGGGAACGTGACGTGCGTCTCATGAAAGAGGCCGGTCTCAACATCGTGCGTCTGGCGGAGTTTGCCTGGAGCCAGATCGAACGGACCGAAGGTCAGTTTTCCTTTGAGTGGCTCGATGAGGTGCTGGATCTTTTGGCCAAGTACGGACTCAAAGCCATCATGTGCACTCCCACGGCGGCACCGCCTCCTTGGCTGACGCACAAGCATCCGAGCATCTTGCCGGTTGACCAAAACGGCGTGGCTATGAGCCCCGGAAGCCGGCGGCACTACTGCCCGAGCAGCCCGATTTACCGGGAATACGCGGGCAACATCGTGCAGCAGATGGCCAACCATGTTCGTGACCATGACACCGTAATAGGATGGCAAATAGACAATGAGTTCGGTTGCAGCAACACAGCGCGCTGCTACTGCGACAACTGCCTCGCGGCCTTCAGAGAATGGCTCAAGAGACGTTACGGCAACATTAACGCTTTGAACGAGGCTTGGGGTACGGACTTCTGGAGCGGGATCTACAACGACTGGAACGAAATACCGATTCCGCGCAAGACTACGGATCCCCACCATCCGGGTCTACTTTTGGATTTCTACCGCTTCGCCTCTGACGCTGTCGTGGAATTCCAGCAGCTGCAAGTGGATATTATCAAGCGCGTGGCGCCGCATCATTTTGTGACACACAACATGATCGCCTCATCTCAACAGATTGACTACTACGATCTGACGAAAGGATTGGATTTCGCTTCGTGGGACAGCTATCCTAAGCCGGAATTGCAGCCCTTGCGATCAGAGGTCCGAAGAGTGGCCCTGTGGCATGATCTGTTTCGGGGGCTGAAGGAGAAGAACTTCTGGTTACTGGAACAACGATGCTCAACCAGTCGGGCCAAAGGCGGATACGCCACCCCACCTGAGCCGGGGTTAGCCCGGCTGTGGACCTACCAGGCCATTGCCCACGGTGCGGACGGCATAGTCTACTTCCGGTGGCGTGCGGCCAAATCCGGTGCCGAACAGTGCCTTGGCGGTGTACTCAGCGTCGACGGACGTCCGACCCGGGCTTACGATGAGATCAGGCAGATCGGTGAAGAGTTGAAGATCTTGGCTCCTCATCTGCACGCTACCACCGTGCCGACGGAAGCAGCCATCACAGTATCGTATCCGGTACAATGGGCGATCGCCCTGCAGCCCTCGCTGTTTGGACCCGGATTCAGCTTCCATCAACATATGTCCAGGTATCACAGAGCTTTCTTCGATGCGGCGATTCCGGTCGGTATAGTCAACCCTGAAAGAGAGCTGAACAAGTACAAACTCGTCGTGGCTCCGGCGCTGTTTCTCACCAACGAGACCATCTTGCAGAATCTGTATCGCTACGTAGAGCAAGGCGGCATATTGGTGGTCACGGCCCGTTCCGGAGTCAAGGACTGGAACAACAAGGCCGCCACTTCAAGCCTCCCGGGGGGATTGGCGGACTTGCTCAAGATACGCGTCGATGAATGCGATTCGCTTCTGGATCATGGCAACGAAGTAGAAACTTCGATTCCCGGTCTGTCTGCACAGAGGTACACCTGCCAGACGTGGTGCGAATTGCTCCAACCCGAAGGCGCCAGTGTACTGGCTCGGTACACGCAAGGCTATTTCGCCGGCGGCGCAGCGATCACTGAGGCTGCTTACGGAAAAGGGCGTGCGCTCTATGTGGGTGCTGAGATCGCCGAGGAGCGGTTCTATTCCGGACTCATCCGTTGGCTGGCTGCTGAGGCAGGCCTGCGGCCCCTTCTCAGCGATCCCGTGGACGATGTGGAGGCTATGCGAAGAATCGGATCCGACACTCAACTGCTCTTCCTGCTAAACTTCAACCTGCATGAGGAGCGCACCGTCAACATCAGCACACCGCACAGGAGCTTGCTCAACGATCGCCTTTACGCGAGCGAGGTTACACTTGCTCCCGGAGGCGTGGAAGTCTTGTCGCCTTGTCAGTAGACCGAGTTGAGGAAATAGGGCCGCCTGGGCGGACTTCCGTTCAGGCGGCGCTCAGCGCCAGGCAGAGGCCATCTGCCATGTGTCGTCTCTCGTGTTCCGAAACCTGGCACTAAACAAAACGAGATCGTTGGAAGTCTCGGCGAGACGTATAGGAGCCATGATCGCCACAGTCTTTTTCAATAGTGACAGGGTCATATCCAATCCAAGATTTCGAAACCTAATCTCATATTGAAAGGGAGTGTGGAAAAGATGAAACGGATGTCGCGTTTCGATGTAGCGTGCGTCCTATCGCTATTGCTCGCCGTGTCACTTCCGGTAACCTCCGCCACTGAGATTGAACACTTCCTTAATTCCGGACACGGCATTGCAGTCGAGGAGGCGACCAGGGAGATCGCGGCTCTCTTCAATAGCATACAAGACCAAATCGAAGTGACCGTGACAGTCAGCGGCGCCTATTACGACAAGCTTTTGACAAGAGCCGCCGGCGGCGTTCTTCCCGATGTCGCTACGGCACAGCGTTGGTACCTCGAGGAGTTGGCACCCCTGTGCACTCCGTTGGATCCCTTTGTGGAACGGTCTCCGTTGAGAAGGACCCTCGTCCCTCCGGCTGTCGAACAGTCACGAATCGGCGGCGATCTCATTCAACTTCCTCTTGTCGTCCAGCCGCTTATCACTTTCTATAACGAAGAGCTCTTCGCTCTGGCCGGGCTCATTGACCCGTTCGCATTACACAGCAAGGGAGAGTGGTCTTGGGATTCGGTAGTCCAAGCAGCGAAGCGCATCGCCCGCGACTCCTCCGGGGACGGTGTACTCGATATCTGGGGTGTGAACATAACGGCCTCTTCGATGGAGCGTTCCGTGTTGTTCGTAACCCAAGCCGGAGAGTACTTCTTTGATCGCTCCGTGATGCCTACAGAGAGTCGGATCAACTCGCCTCAAGTAGCTCAGGCTCTCTCCTACGTCCACAGTCTGATCCATGAACACAGAGTCATGCCTCCTGAGGGTGCCAACTCGTGGTCAGGCGAAACGGTATTCTACTCGGGAAACGCCGGCATTTTCTTCACCGGTCCCTGGTCCATCGGACAGGCTATGCAGTATGGCCTGGAGGCATGGAATATGGCTCCGGTACCGCAAGGACCGGTAAACGCTGACACGGCCACGCATGTGGACGGGCTGCAAATGATGCGCGACGTGAAATCGCCCGACGCGGTCTGGAAATGGATGGAGTTCATGACCGCTGATCCGCGCGCTGTCAGGATTTTCGCCAACAAAACCGGCCGTCCCCCTGCCACGGTTTCCAATTTCCCCACCTATCTGGCGGTCATGCAGGAGACGGTCGGAGACAAGCACATGCAGTCTCTGGTTGACGTGCTGATGAGCGGTGCCATGCCGCTGAGCTTTGTGTCGCCGGTAACAACGCGGTTGACAAAAGCGTACGAAGATGAGACACGCAAGTACTTCTCCGGCCAGCAAAGCTTGGCTAGCACCACGGAAAGCATCCATAGAGTCTGGACGGCGTTGTTGGCGGGCCAGTGATGAACGGAAACAGTTGTACCCCGGACTCAGCACCTGACGGCATTGAAAACCTCTTGCGGCTACCGATCGGTATCCGGCCGGCGCAAAGACCTCTCTCACAACACCCGTCGACGATGCGGATGCCTTGCGGCGAGGCGGATCTGACACCGAAGCGCTTTTCTTGCCGAAACCCAACATCCGGGCAAAGCGAACCGTTAACACCGATTTCCGCACGAGAGCCTGCTCAACAGCAACGTTTAGACCAAGTTGACACGTGCACAGACCTTGATTTCCGGTAAGTCGTGGAATTGGGCAGAGGTCGGCGCGGGCACGATTGCGCTCCGGCAATCCTTGGGCCCAAAAAACGACAATAGATATCGTCATTTTTCAGTGTCCGCCATGCTTTCGCAACTATGTCTATTTCATAGGAGGAGAATACGCAGGACAGAGAATAAACGTATCACACCGTCGTCAAAAGAGTACGGTACTACGCTCAGTGACCGTCTCGGATGTCCCCGGAAGAGCGAATCTCATCATGGAAGAAAGGATGTGTGCAAGAAGTGAGGAAGCCGCATCGGTTTTCCGTCGCGTTTTTTCTGTTGATCTTGTTTGGGATCTCTCTTTCGGCAGCGTCAAAAACCCCTGTTGAACACTTCCTTAATTCCGGACACGGAACCGCAGTTGAGGAAGCGACCAGGGAAATCGCGGCTCTCTTCAACAGCATTCAAGACGAGATCGAAGTGACCGTAACCGTTACCGGTGCCTATTACGACAAACTGATAGCGAGAGCCGTCGGTGGCGTTCTGCCGGATGTAGCCACGGCACAGCGTTCGAACCTGACGGAGTTAGCATCGTTGTGCACCCCGTTAGAGCCCTTTGTTGAACGGTCCCCCCTGAAAAGGATTCTGGTCCCGCCTGCCGTTGAGCACTCAAGGATCGGCGGTGATCTCATTCAGCTTCCCCTTGTCGTCCAGCCGCTTGTTACTTTCTACAATGAAGAACTCTTCGCTTTGGCCGGACTTGTTGACCCGTTCACGTTGCACACCCAAGGAGACTGGACTTGGGATTCAGTGATTCGGAGCGCGAGACGCATCGCCCGTGATACCACCGGTGACGGCGCGCTCGATATCTGGGGCGTCAACGTCACGGCTTCCTCGATAGGCCGAGCCGTGCTGTTTGTAACCCAAGCCGGGGGATACTTCTTCGACCGTCCCGTGATGCCAACGGAAAGCCGGTTCAACACGCCTCCGGTAGCAGAAGGACTCTCCTTTGTCCACAGCCTGATCCACGAACACGGAGTCATGCCTCCGGAGGGCGCCAACACGTGGTCAGGCGAGACGGTATTCTACGGAGGAAAAGCAGGTATTTTCTTCACCGGTCCCTGGTCCATCGGTCAGTCTCTGCAGGCCGGTCTGGCGGATTGGAATATGGCTCCGGCGCCGCGGGGACCCGTCAACGCAGACACAGCCATGCATGTGGATGGGCTACAGATGATGCGGGATGTCAAGGCCCCGGACGCGGTCTGGAAGTGGATGGAGTTCATGGTCAGCGATCCGCGTGCTGTCAGGATCTTCGCCGCCAAGACCGGTCGACCGCCGGCCACGGTTTCCAATTTCCCGACATATTTGGCCGTCATGCAGGAGACGGTCGGCGACAAGCACATGCAATCGCTGGTTGACGTGCTGATGAGCGGTGCCATGCCCACCAGCTTCGTGTCACCGATAGCCACGCAGTTGACCAAAGTCTATGAAGATGAAGTCCGCAAGTATTTCGCCGGACAGCAGAGCTTAGCCACCACGACGGAGACCGTCCATACACTCTGGACGGCACTGCTGACCGAGCTGCAACAAAGGAGGAATGACTAGGAAACTCCTATAGCGTTTTCAAACCCGGCATCGCATCGGACACCTTCTATGGCTGCTGTTCATTATCCGCACATGACTCTGTCAAGACTGTTGAACACCGGAATCGCCCATGTCGTCACTGAAGTCAGTCTCTAAGGTGTGTTCGAAGACTCCACCTGAGAATGTCAAGCGTCTTGGAGCCATCGGTAAGTAACGAATACTATTTTGCGAGGAGCGTGAAACAGGATGCGTCGTCTATGGAGCGTTGCGGTTGTTGCGGTTTTTGTTCTGATCGTAAGTCAGCTCACCATGGCCGAGACTGTGGTCAACTTCGCCACTTGGGGATCACTTGAGGCCCAGAAGATCTGGGAAAGAGACATCGCTGATTTTGAGCGTCAAAACCCTGATATCAAGGTCAATCTCATCCTGTCGGATTGGAACACCTACATTGAACGATTGCCGTTGATCATATCCGGGACGCTCGAGGCCGATGTGGTACGCATCGGCGGTCAACACCTTCCTACATTTGCCGCCCACGGATTCCTCTTGCCTTTGGATCCTTATGTCGCCAGAGGAGTGATCAACCGAAGAGATTTTCTCGCACCTGTCCTTGAGTCGGCTACGTATGGCGGACTGTTGTACGGCGTGCCGGACCACTTTTCACCTTGGATCCTGTACTACAACGTAGAGCTCTTCCAGCAGTTCGGACTGACCGACCCCGTCACTTTGTACCGTCAGGATCAGTGGACATGGGAAGAATTCGAGACCATCGGTCGCAAACTGCTCGTAGACCGCTCCGGTGCCGGTACACCGACACAATGGGGCATTACCGGTTCTTTTTCACCCACCAATCCGTACACACGCCAGGCCATGATGATGGCCAACGGAGGGCGCATCTACAATCCTGAGCTGACAAGATACTATCTGGACGAAGTGCCGAATATCCAGGCTTTGCAGTGGTTGGCCGATCTGCGCGAATTGATCGGCTGGGGTTGGGAAACCGGCACCCTCGGCATGAACACCGGCTGGCCTTCGGCACAGGTCGGTTGGGCCCGGACGATAACGTTTGAGTTCGGTGCCGCTCCCCTGCCGCGGCCGAAGACGGGAACGCACGCCACGATTATGACGACGAATATCCTATCGGTCATGAAGACGTCGAAGAATCCCGACGCGGCCGTCAGGTATATAAACCACATCTGCGGTACCGAGGTGCAGCGGCGGCGAATCGATGACAACTACGTGGTATCGGCGCGCGTGGATGTGGCCGCCGAATCACTTCGCGAGGGCCGGATGGCAGCCATAAACAACGAGGTGATCATGGACATCACCGCACACACTAAGCCATGGGCAGTGCCTATCGGATACTATGACGAGGTACCCAATCTGGTCAACCGTGAGCTCGCCGCACTGGCCAGAGGCGAAGAAGCCGCCGCCAGTGCCGCCAAGAGGGTGGCCCAGATGGTCAACGCCATCCTTTCGGGCAGATAGTCAACCGCCATAGGAGTCCCTTGGCGAACCAGAAGACACAGCCCAGGAGCAGTTGAAAAGATGTGGGCTTGTGGCTGGCTCCCACGGAAGCCGGCCGCAAGCCCGCCGTACAGACCACATAGAATCCGGCAGCAGTCATCTCAATGCCGCATTCAGTAAGCCGCAGGTTTACGGCTCAAGCGACGGACCGGGCGTTGTTAGGCCCTCATTTCGAGCGGCAAGATCGCCACCACACGTGATGCTTCTTGCTCTCTCACCACCACGGTCCCGCTTGCTCCAAATACTCCCTGACCTTGGCTTCTGACAACGCTTGCACCCGGTCCAATGCCACGACTGCGCTTTCTTGCAATTTGACAACCCTATCCCAGGCATCTCTGAGGAGTGCATTGCCGGCTTCAGAGTCAAGCGGTGTTCCGGCAACTCCCACCGGTTGGGCAACGAATGAAATCTGCATCAGATCCTTGTAGATAGGCTCTGTCAAGGTGGCCATGAAAGTCCGAGCGCTCACCAGACGCGCCGGAGGTTTCCCGGAGATAACCGCAAATTCAGTGGCGTTTTTGGGTTCGAGCATCCATTTCGCCACCTGCCACGCCGCCTCAGGATTCTTCGCCAGCGTCGGTATGGTAAAGGCTTCGCCTGCAACGTACCATCGAGACTGCGAATCACCCGGGGCTCGGGGCATCGGTGTGACACCGATCATGTCCGTGTCCATCCCTGCTGATCGCAAAGAGGGAATCTGCTCTCCTCCCATCATGGCCATAGCTACATATCGATTGACGAAGGAAGATGCAGAACCCCATCCGCTGCCGATCACGCCGGAGGAGCGTCTGGCCCAGGATTCGCCCCATTGAAACAGCTCCAGATTGCGAGGTCCGTTGAGAATGGGTTGTTTTTTGTCGGATCCCACCAATCGCTTCCCCACAGTAACGACCACATGAAGGCATGCTGACCTACACCTCCCCAAGGCACAAATCCGACTTGTGTTGCTCTGCCGTCGGATCCCAGACGCGTGAGGCGCCTATCAGCTTCCTCCAGTTCCGCGATCGTGGTCGGAGCCCACTCCGGGTCCAGACCTACATCTGCAAACATCGCTTTGTTCCTGAACAATGCCGTCATCACCAAGGCATCGACGGGAATGCCGTAAAAGCGATCCTTCAGTATCACTGTACCAAGTGTGGCACTCACCCACTCCCGACGCAGATCCCACCCTTCCCTTTCTATATAGGGTGTCAGATCCATGAGGATTCCCGTAGCGCGCAGATTCCGAATAGCCCCCCTATCCGTGTAAATCAGGTCCGGGACGCTACCAGACACATGGGCGGCGACGATCTGCGACAGATCACTGGAGCTTCCGGCAAGCCGAGTATGTTCAACAACGATATCCGCACTGGTACGGTTGAAAGCCTCCACCATATGCTCGATGTACTCTTTTTGGGCTCCGCCTACATTCCAGTAGTCGACCTTTGTTTTGGCGGCCAGTATGCCAGGTGCTGTCATCAGGACAAGCAGCATAGCGATCATGAGCAACCGGATGCACGTCACAACCTTGCTCTTCAGCTCATTAGCACTTGTCATCTCACACGCCTCCTTCCGATATCTGCAGCGTCGACGGTTGGTCAAAATGGCAACACGCGAGCACATGACCCGGCGCACGGTGTTGTTCCGCAAATATTATCCTTCTATGGCCTATATCCTCTGTATTTGAATCCTCTAATATCACTTAGGTACAATATAGGGGATAAAAGACCGGTGTCACACTACCGGCCACAAAAGAGAATAGTGGGCCGCGATCCTACATGAAAAGCGACAGCCACCCCCTCTTTTCGGACAGGGGATCGCGGATCGGCACATCTCGCGTCGCCCCCTTTGGCAGTCATCCTTTCATGACAATGGTCCAGGTACATATCTCTCAGACGTAGCTCCTCCCCACTCGACGCGAGCACTCAACGATGGATCTCACTCATGACGCTCCGCCTGATCGCATCACTGATGTCGTGTGAGCACCTCCTATTCCGGAAAACAGGCCCAAGCACTGGGGATGCCACATGACTCAACAGATCACATAACTCCCTGTGTTCGCTTCTGCCACGGTGAACAACTTGGCTCATCGACTCTTGTTACGGGATAGGTAAAGCGCCCTTCGTCCCGAATTCCATGCACGGAACGGGATGAGATACAAACACCGTGAACGGCAACAGCACAGTGGTGCATAGTGCATGGCATCCCCTCCGAACAGAAAACGGGTTTTGACGCGATCTCACCGTCCGCCCGTTGGAATAAGTTGCGCAGATGATCAAAGCGATGCCAGGCCAAAAACACGCCTTTCTCAGCACCGAAAAACGCGTCCTTCCGGTACAGTCCATCGAATTCGCGGGAGACCGGAAAGACACCCTGCGGGGCATCGCCGCCTTTATCGGGGTACTGACACCTGCAGCCCGAAGTTGACGCCAGGGGCGATTGGAGGAAAAGGATGAGTCTGCAGATTATCGATCTTGTTGCTTCGCAAGAGACATACGTGGACCAGACTGCTGAAATACTCTGGCGAGCGTTCAAAGACAGATCTCCCGCGTGGCCCACGATCAGCGCCGCACGACGGGAAGTACTGGACTCCCTGGCTCCGGAGAGAGTGAGCCGAGTGATGATACACGACACCGCGGGGGTGGTAGGCTGGATAGGCGGTATACCGCAATACGACGGTCATGTTTGGGAGCTCCATCCGCTTGTCGTCGCCGAGAACTGGCGGCGCAGAGGTATCGGGCGCGCTCTGGTATCCGATCTTGAAAGAATCATCGCCCGTCGCGGTGCTTTGACCCTCTGGGCGGGTAGTGACGACGAGAACTTCGAGACCAGTCTCAGCGGAGTCGATCTCTACGATGATCTTCCGAGCAGACTGCGGGAGGTGCGTGCTTGGGGCCAGCATCCGCTCGGATTCTACCTGCGACTCGGTTTTCGCATCGTAGGCGTGATGCCGGATGCCAACGGCCGAGGAAAGCCGGATATCTATCTGGCCAAGAGGATCGGATAGGACTTGGTTTCTTGCGTTCAAAGGGGACAGATCGGTTGCTTGAGGATCACCTGAGAGGTTGCAACGTCTTCCTCAATGCTGCGAAAAGCGCTAGTGTGAAGGGATCGCCGTTCCATCCACTACGAAAACGATCCCAGAGCCCACAGCCGTTCCTCGAAGACAGTGGCTTTGCCTAACCCGCGCTGCACCACGGCTTCCGCGCGATGAGGAGCGCTCCTCAAGCGTCTTGTTTTATATTCAATGCTTCGGCCTCCGGTCGGTCTTGATCGGTCCGGAGGGAGGCGACGGACCGCTCACCAATGACGGTAGGCGTATATACAACAAGACCACCGTGCCCGAGATCGGCATGCACATGCGACATAGGAAATATGATCATCCGAACACTGTAGTATAGGTCAGCTTGCCACGTAGTCCACGCCAAAAGACCCGTCCCCCTGTCGGATATTGCCCGACGAGTCGGAGGAGACCATCTTAGCGAAATGCCACTTCACGAAAGCGGTCACCGAGCAACGTAGCATCTTGGCGGAAAAGATTCCTTCGAGTCTTTGAAGGCTATCAAGTCTTCGATGCAGAATGAGTTTACGCGACTAAGAACCGGTATAGTCTTACAAGTGCGGATTTTGTATACCACTCCCTGTCGGCGACACGCCCGTCGGCCAAATACCAGCGAGGGAGGATGCGATATGTCACGGAGGATTGAACGGATCGACATACTGAGAGGATTGTCCATCCTGGCCGTTATTGCCATACACGTCTCCGCAACGCGGACTGTCGGCCGACCCGAAGGAGCCACGTGGTTGCTGGCAGTGACCATCAACCAAGTGTCCAGATATGCTGTGGCTGTATTCCTACTAATGTCCGGCCTCGGGCTCGAGTTGCGCGGTCGCAGCGAGCCGTACCTGCAAGCGTTGTGGCGCCGGATTGTAAAGCTATGGCCGGGATACCTCGCATGGGGTCTCATCTACATTGTGACGACACAAAAGGTTCCCTCGGTCATGAGGACCGTACATATACTGATCACCGGTAAAGCCGCGGCACACATGTACTTCATACCGCTGCTCACGATGCTCTACGCGCTGTACAAACCCCTGTCGGCGGCGATGGAGCGATGGCCCGGATCCGCATTCGTGATGTGTATAGCAATGGTGTTGGCCCAGTTGCTCAGCGGCACGCACCCGATAATGCAGGCTACCACAAATCCCTTGAGATGGATAGGATACTTCGCGCTGGGGATCTGGCTCGCCCCAAGATTACAAGCCTTTGAGCAAGTATCCAAACGTTACCGCGCCCTTTGGACGGTGACAGCCATACTGAGCGCGGTCTTCATCACCGTTGAGGCGATCGTTCGTATTCGTGCGGGAGTCAATGCGGGAGAAGCCGTAACGCAATTGCGGCCAACCGTGTTGTTCTACACATCGGCCATAGTCTTGTGGGGTTGGGGATGTGCTTGGCCAGCCCCGATATCAAGGGCGCTAGCCTCGTTGGGGCGACAGTCCTTCAACATCTATCTGTCACACATATTGGTGTTGGACCAATTGCGACGCATACTGGCACGCCTGGGGATTTCACGAGCGAGCGGTACCTTTCTCGTGTTGGGCATTCCCCTCGTTGTTGTCGGATCGCTGGTATATAGCGTTGTTATCGACCAGGCGGTTTCCGGTGTACGGCAGCGTACCGCCAAAAGACTCAGTGCCTGATTGACCGCGTTCTGTAGTTGCACGGTCGCAGGGATGACCGTGTCCATCCGAATCCGGCCGATCTGAGTGAGCCATAGTCCTGTGGGGCACCTCATCAGACCCTGCAAACCCCGGTTTGACACTCTATGCAGTGTTTACTTTCAGAAAAGACATCTATATAGAAGGAAAGCCAGCACTCCGATGCGATTGGAGCCTCAAAGTTGAGGTCACCTGGGAATATCCCCGAAGCCGACACGTGGTCCCAGTTCGGATGTCCGCAACGGAAACATACCACGCACACGGGCCGGATAGTCCGGCGCGGCCACAGAAAGCCGTGTGCTGCAATTCACCGAATCTCCCGAGATTCAGTGGTTCACGTGGGTCCAGATCTTGACAAGTGAAGGAGGATGTATTACATGTCACGCCGAGTGACTCCTTTCGCAGTGCTGCTTCTGGTTTTGGTCATGTGCCGCTTCGTTGCGGCCGAGACGGTGGTCAACTTCGCTACATGGGGATCAGCCCAAGAACAGCAACTCTGGGAAAGAGACATCGCCGATTTCGAGCGCCAAAACCCTGATGTCAAGGTCAACCTCATACTGTCGGATTGGAACACCTACATTGAGCGACTGCCGTTGGTCATATCCGGGACAATCGAGGCCGATGTCGTACGTATAGGAGGCCAACATCTTCCCACGTTTGCTCATCGAGGCATTCTACTGCCTCTCGATCCATATGTAGCAAGGGGACAGATCAAACGGCAGGAGTTCCTGACACCGGTGCTCGAGTCGGCGACGTACGGTGGCCTCTTATACGGTTTGCCGGATCATTTTTCACCCTGGATCTTGTACTACAATGCAGAGCTGTTCAAGCAGTATGGACTGATCGATCCGGTCACCCTGTATCGGCAGGGTCAGTGGACATGGGAGGAATTCGAGACTATCGGCCACAAATTGCGGATCGACCGATCCGGTGCCGGAATTCCGACACAGTGGGGAATACCGACTTCCTTCACCCCCACCAATCCGTACACGCGGCAGGCGATGAAACTGGCCAACGGAGGGCGCGTCTACAACCCTGAGCTGACACGATACTATCTGGATGAAGTTCCCAACATTGAGGCTTTGCAGTGGCTGGCTGATCTGCGGGAGTTGACCGGAAGCGGCTGGGAAGCGGGCAATCTGGGTATGACCAACGGTTGGCCGTCAGTACAGCTGTATTGGGCCAGTACGATCGGGTTTGAGTTTGGTGCCGCTCCTATGCCACGACCACGAACAGGCACTCACGCCACCATCATGACCACCAACATACTCTCCGTGTTGCAAACGGCCGAAAACCCCGACGCGGCCGTAAGGTACATCAACCATATCTGTGGCACTGAAGTACAGCGGAGACGAATCGATGACAACTACGTTGTATCAGGGCGCATCGATGTGGCAGCTGAGTCGCTTCGCGAGCGTCGAATGGCGGCGATAAACAACGATGTGATCATGGACATCACGGCTCACACTAAGGCTTGGGCAGTGCCTATCGGATACTACGACGAGGTGCCCAATCTGGTCAACCGCGAGTTGGCCGCACTGGCCAGAGGAGACGAGCCGACTTTCAACGCAGCTAAAAGGATCGCACAGATGGTTAACGCCATCCTCTCCGGCAAATAGAAGGGCAAGACGTAGGACAACTGACTGAACGTCGGATGGCGTCAACAAAGACCGATACCAAGACAACGGTTGGCTTCGACTTACCCATCCTGTGACTTGGGTCATCTAGTTTTTTGCTTTGACAACGCGAAAACGGGCATGTTGAGTTCAGGGAAAGGAAAACCGCACCGGCTGTCTGAATCGAGCAGGCTGAGAACCGGCGGGAACGAACGCGCTGGGTATTCGGATCGCTCAACTCGAGTTCCAGCCGTCAAGCTATGCGCACCGCCGGGAAGAAGTCTCCGTACTCGGTTCGAAATACTCCGAGCCGGTTTCCTCAGTGCCAACCCCGTTTGGTCAAATCCGGAGACTCGTGCAGACCGCCGCTGTCCTGAAAAGAGTGTATGTTTGCGATCTGAACCCCGGGATCATTCGGTCTCTCAATATAACAAGTAGCGTTCGCGCCTGTTCTCAAACTGCTTGGCCTGTTCTTGCCACTCTTCTACAATCTCAGCCGGTGGACGCCCGGCTTCCAACCACTCACGCAGTTGCGAAGATCCTGCACGGCGATCGAAAGCGGCCGACGTTTGGTAGCCGAACTCATTCGGATAGTCCCTAGTGAGCATCGACAGAATGTGTATGGCTACTGTAACCGGACGGCAGGCGAAGCGATCATAGTAGGCTATGGCAACACCGGAGCAGACCTCTCCTTCGTACAGGCTGAAACAGGGAATGAAATACCTGTGGTAGAAAAACACGCCCGGAAAGCCCAGGGCATTCAGCTTTTCGGACAACTTCCTCCCGTCCATCCATGGTGCCCCGAACAAGGTGAAAGGCGTTGTAGTACCCCTACCGAACGATACCGTGGTGCTCTGAAGCAATCCGGTGGTCGCGAACCCCAGCAATGACTCCGGAACGGGAAGATTAGGGCTCGGCGGAGTCCACAAAAGACCGGTCTGGTCATACCACATGTCCCTGGCCCAGTTTTCCATGGGAATCACGGTCAACTTGCAGCCCACTTGATGCTCTCCGTTGTACATCAAGGCCAACTCACCTATGGTCATTCCATGGCGCAGCGGATAGGAGAAAGCCCCGATAAGCGAATAGTATCCTTCTTGCGTCACCCCGCCCTCAATGATCCGGCCGTTCAATGGATTTGGTCGGTCAACGACGATTACCTCGGTACCCACTTGACCCGCGGCGTCCATCAGATACGTCATCCAAGGCGTGAACGTGAAATGACGGATGCCTGCATCCTGCGCGCAAAAGACCACCGCATCAACTTGAGCTATGAGTTCCGCGGGAGGACGCAATCCCGGAAACCCATAGAGGCTGATCACGGGCAGCCCGGTCGCAGCATCGACATGATTGTCAAAACGCACGCCCGGCTGCAATTCACCACGCACACCGTGCTCCATACCGAACAAGAACTTGATGTCGCATTTCCACTCATCGTGCATGACATCGATGAGACTCTGTCCCTCGTTCGTTAGCGCGGCGTGGTTCATCATCAGAGCCAGTCTCTTTCCTTCAACGTGGGCTCGCAACCTCTCCGTCGATATCTTGGTCACGGGAGCGGGAAGACTCATCGGACTGCTGCCTCCTTAAGCCGGAGTTCCCGGAGCAAAGGCCCCGTTGTGACTGTGCTTTTGGAATCTCGGGGTTACCCGTTCCGTCTACGAAAACTCGACGTAATCGATGTCCCCACCCGATTCTGGCCTCGCTCCGCAACGGTGTGGGGTTGTCGGCCTCGGGCTCAGGCATGGCCGGAATCCCTACGGTGTTACGGGTTATCCTCGCAACAGAAACCCTATAGCCGGAAAGTGGTTGATGCCATCCACCGACCCCATCCGGTCCCACGGTCAAAACCTACAGTACGTCCAACCCGCTCCTAAGTGCACCCAAGGCAACGCTGATGCACCGAACTGCTTGGGCTACAGCAGTCATAGCAGACACTTCAGCGCTCTCCAATCGCTTTGCCATTGGAAACGCCACCTGTTGGAGCAGGTCGCTCCGATTGACCGGCTGACGGTCCGGGAAGGCATAGGCGTACGAGCCAATGATGAAGATTCTAGAGCGCTTTCGGGTTGGCAAACGTTTGCCTCACCGAGTAAATATCTCAGATCCGAGACCTGGTTTATGGCGGGAGTCAGGTTATCTCGGCGACCGCGAACGTTAGCGTCTTCGGAAATGAGAAACCCCAGGCGTCTCCAGGCTCCTTCGACATTGACGGCGTTTTGGAAGATGACCCATCGGATACCACCGACACGGATGACTCGTTAGACATGAGCTCCCAGTGGACGGAGCCGGTCATCCTATGTGAGGTCACGAAGCTCGGTCACTGCTCAAGCGTCTAATGCCCTTTCCCCACGACCACTCATGACCACCCTCTCTCGCTTCTCGCCACATCTGTGCACCGAAAACGGATACTGATCAGCAAGGTCTGGGATTCTCCGAGACTCCTATATCGAGTCCCGAAAGACAAGCGGGATACGGTCTTTGCGGATATAGCTGCTACGGCCGGCCATTCCACCGCCTTCACAGGACGGTTCGCCGGAGAAACGTATACGATGGTCACGAGGTCCCTCTCTTCCTAAGGAGTGGACCGAAGAGAGTCCGCATCGCTTCCGGCATTGGCTCGGTGAGACCGCAGGTGCGAAATACGATAGAGCTGCCTTTTTTCCGGTTGCCAACAGCCCAAGGGTCGGCGCTCAGTTCTTCGCTCGCTCCCCATTGATTGGGCGATGAGCCGCGCAACAATAAAAGCTCCGAGGAGATCTCCCGGACTCAAGTCTTGCTTCAGAAGGAAAAATAAAGCCGGCGGTAATGCCTTAACAGCTCGACGTTCCGGGACAGCTCAACGATCTCTTCACGGCCACCGTCTTGATAGTCCCCGTCGAAGGACAGAAAATTGTACGAACCCAACAAGTAGTACGATTCATCACAGATGAGGAGCTTGACGTGCGTTCCGCTTGGGTTGCGCGTCTGCGCAATATCCCTGGCACGGAATCGATCGCCGTACGGTCTGAACCAGATTCTCATCGTCTCGATGACTTCCGTTGTCCGGTTAAGGCGCTCCCGCGCTCGGTCGCTCTTTTCATGGAGCCCGTAGAGGATTTTTATGGTCACCCCTCTGTGCAAGGCCCTCTCCATGTGGCTGCGAAGCCCGCTGGCCACTCTGAAGTTGGCCCACGGTGACATGATATCTATCTCGTACTTGGCCTCTTCAAAGGCGGCGAACACTCGGTCTTGTATTTCACTGTTGGCCACGGGCTCGTTTTTCATCTCGTCGGTCAGCTGTTGGTAGTAAGCCAGTTGCTGCTTCAGAGCGTCCACACTGAAGTGCTGTACCGCGCGCTTTCCTTCCTCAAAAGCGCTGCGACGGATGGCTTCAATGGCGTCCTTTGATAGGCTAACGCCATTGGCTCGTGCTTCCAAGACTGCCTTAGAGCCATAGCCAATAGCATAGGTGGCCGCATAGACCAAAGGTATGGTGCTTATCGCTCCGAGGTAGGGCACTCCCAGCTTATAGAGCCCGATTATACCGTGCTGTGCGATAAACCCCCAGCCGACTACTCCCAAGACGGTGGTAATCACCTCTCGGGCTCCGGATTCGCTCAACGGCATTCCCATGGCCTTGGCTATGTATGTGACCATGGCCACTTGAATCGGTGTCAAAACGAACATGTCCGCGAAGGGAAGTGGCTGAGCCGCCAAAATCCCACAGAATAAAGACGTGGCGTTAATAATGCGGGAAACACGAACGTCCGTAGGGACTCGTTCATCGCAGGCCAATGCGTCAAGCAATCCTTTAGCATCATTGACCAGATTCCCGCCCTTGCGCCAAAGCCGCCCGACACTCAACAGCGCACACCTCCGGTAAAGGCACACATGTCATCTGCGCGGGATGCCAACCTCAATCCTACAACCTGCGGCAGCGCCAGCCCTTGGTACATCCCGAGAAATCATCAAAGATAATCTTCGTCGACACGTCGTCTGTCGATAGATGCTCCGCTCGATGCCTCCTGCCTGACGATTTTGCCCGAAGCACGAAGGCAACCTTCTCCAAGTGAGACTCGATGTCGAAAGCCGTAGGTAGCCAAAAGCGGACCAAACATGATCGCATCAGCAAACGTCAAAAGACTTCCGGACCATCGCCCATCATTGTACATGCACGGCACGACCGGTATCGCGGCTCAACCAGGGCAAGAGGCTATCTCCTCCGTCAGGCTGTACCCACCCCGCCTCGATATCTGATGTCTCACGGAAACACCTTCGATGCCTCGGGCATTGTCCTTCCGCTCATCCTCGCCTTTGCTTTCGGGCGCGCTCTGCTATGGCCTGCTTGTCTTGGTTTGTCACCTATGCCGCTGCCTCGCTTCCAAGGAACGAACCGTTGCCGTCTAACACCAATTCGTGATCACACAAGGACAAAAGAGCGTCATCCACGAACCTGTTTTTTCCGTCCGAAAAAGCGCTGCCAAGAAGAACTTGTCTCGAACCAGTCAATGAAATCCCCTAAACGCTTCCTGATCGCCGACAATTCCTCTGCAAGGCTTCGATGATTATTGGAGCACCGAGCGACTTCTGCCTCCAGACGTTCTGCTAGAGCCTGTACCATCTGCTGTTCTTTGGCCAACCTGCGCTGCAAATCCTCTCTGGCCTTGCGCTCATCGTCCAAGGCGCGCCGCAGGTATCCGAGCTCTATCTGCATCTGCTCCTGTTGTCCACGGAGTTCGGTGACCCGGGAATCGAAGTCGCTGTCAAGTCTCTCAAGGGAACTGATCAATTCCTGTCGATGCCTCTCCAACACGCCCTCAAGGAGCTCTCGCGCCTTGCACTCTTCCGCTAGCTCCTCCCGGAGATCTTTATGAGATTCCTGAGCATCCGCAATGTGCTCATCAAGCCTGTTGGACAAAGAAACGAGATCGGTGTGAGCTTCTTCTAAGGATTGACGGTCCTGTGCCAACTCCTCACTGAAGTCTTGTTGCAACTCGCTCAAGGTTTGCTCGAGACCGTCGATCTTCTCTTTCAATTCCCACAGGAGCCGAGGATCGGCCAGTTGATCAATACCGTCTAGGAGTTGTTTCACTTTCTCCGTCAATCGTCTGGACTGGGCTTCCGCTTTATCGCTTAGTCGCTTCTCACCGGCGCGTTCCGCATTGCGAAGACTCTCCAAGTGAGACGCCAGTTGCGCTTCGAATCCGCGGACCTTGGCTTCGAGTCGGTCAAGGGTTGATGTCATCTCAGGAATGGCATGGCCGGCCTTTTGCAAAAAAGCTACCGTATGAGACAGATCACTCTGAAGCGATGTCAGATACTCTTGATGTTCGTTAACCCAGTCTTCGGTCAGGTAACTCAAGCGGAATCCCTCCCATCTTCACCGCTGCCGTCCCCGATACTCTCCGTGACCTCGATAAATCTGCGAATACTCTCGGCAGGCAACGCATCTACGTACTCCTCACAGATCTCTATCAGATCGCGAAGAGCCCAGGATAAAGCCAGGCGCTTGCCCAGTTCAGGAGCATACTGCGTGAGAGCCTCTTGCACTTGTCGGGCCTCATCCGGAGCATCGAAAGGACCGCCCTCTTGTCCGACGATCTTTTCGGGGAAGTCGGGGAACCACTCCCGGCAGGCGAAGAGGTATCTGAGGCGGTCAGTACAGGAGACGCCTTGGCGTCGAGCAACATCCAACGCTCGGGACAGCGTAAGGTATGATTCCTCCTCGTCCCCATCAAGACCGATGCTGAGGGCTGCCAAAAACAGTACATTCAAATCGTTAGGACGTTGCTCACGGATGTATCCCGTTCGTTGACGGACCGCCGACACATACTCGCCCTCGACGGCATCTTTCATGAAGTCTTTTACGGCCTCGAAGTCAAAAACCGACCGACTGAGTATCTCGTCCAGACGCCGCGCCAGTTCTCGCTCGCTGAGGCGCTCTTCTGGTTGGATCGCTCTTTCGCGTTCGAATGACAGGCTGGGAACACAGGTGTCGCAGAAGCCGCATTGGTACTCTCTTGGAGGATTGATCTCAAAAGTCTGGCGCAAAAAGGATCTTCGACAACGCCCCGGAGGCAAAGTTGTGTACCGGTAAAGGTTGCACAGACTGTAGAGCCGGATCGCTCGGATCGAGGTATATCTGATCTCGAGGAGCAGGCTCCCTCCTTGCCTCACAAACTCGTCTTGACTTCCTCGCCGGCGCCGGAGTTCCTCCATCCTCCGCTCATACTGCGATTGAGATCCGGATCCTCCGCCACCCGTGAGTGTCTCGTAGAAGCGAAGGTGCCTCTCCAAAGCGTCGCAGGCCCGCTCCCAAGACCAGTCTCCCGCCCTGTGCAGTTTGAATGCGCTGCCGGTCCTGGTATAGGTCTTGATGACGCTTAGCTCTTGCAGAGTGGCTATAGCCGTTGCCACTTTCTGCCAGTTGTTGTCATCCACTTTGATCTGATCGACATCGGCTATCAACTTAGCATAGACCTGCTCCAAGCATTCTTTTTCCACGCTCATACCGGGGAAGTTGGAGCTTATCAGGGAAGACTGCTGGGCGACGTCACACAGCTCACTCAATCCGTAAATGCACTTCAAACTGGGGAAACCGTCGTCCATCTCAAGGCAGGGGAGAGGAATAGGCTCTTCGGGCCCTAGATTCCAGAGACGGCCGTTGTCGATATACTCCTTCGCACATTCTCTCTTGGGAGGGACGGATATCAGCGCCACATGAGCGTGTCTACCGTCACGCCCTGCTCGCCCGATCTCCTGGTAATACCCCTCTAAGCTCCCTGACATGACATAGTGGACGATGAAACGGATGTTAGGCTTGTCCACGCCCATGCCAAAGCCTTTGGTCGAGACCATTACGGGCAAGCGATCGTCCAGGAACCTGCCTTGGGTCTCCATAGGCCTGCTCTGCCAATGGTCTCGTCGCTCGGTGATCAGATCGCCTTTCCTAAACCTGTGTCTGCAGTCGGTACACTCCCACCGTCCCCATCCTTGGTGATAAACCCGCGGTGAACGGCAGCTCGGACACTGCCGGGGCGCTCGCCCGGCATACACACCGATCTCATAGGTAGGCCAAACGTGTCGCTGCAGGTGATACCCTACTACCGGTGCACTGGCAGAAAACAATGAGTGACTGTAATGGTCCGCAAACGGAGTGAAGACTACCGCCCCATGTCGGTACTCCCCTCCATCCGTTCGGGCCAAAAGGCCGTCACCGTCCATCTCAAGGATTCTTGGACCTATGCGCGTCAACAGCTCTTCGAGAAGTCTCAGCCTGTCGTTGAAATCCCGTCCTTCGGCAAGGTGTACGCTGTAACTAAGCTCAGGTCGGTCACTGCTGCGGTTTTGTACAATGTCGGCCTCATCGATGCCCAGGGTATGGAGAATATCCCCCCGCACTGCACTCGAAGCGGTGGCGGTGAGACCCACGATCGGTGTTCTCAGTCGCTCATCTCCGTCGTACTGGTTTTCAACGTACTCGCGAAGAGACTTTATCAGCGTATACGAAGTGCGAAAATCATGACCCCACTCGGATACACAGTGCGCCTCATCCACGGCGATGAAAGACAACCGACGATAATCTATCAACTGGGTGATGAAACCCGAGAACCCCTCGGTCTCCAGTCGTTCAGGCGTGATATAAAACAGCCTGAAGGGTCCGCGCATGACCAGATCATATATCTCGTTCGGGTTTTGAATCTCCCGAGACGTGATGGATCCGGCCCCGACTATCCCGCATCGATGTAGGTGTCCGATCTGGTCTTGGATCAAGGCGACCAAGGGAGCGATCACCAAAGCCATTCCAGGCTGTATCAAGGCCGACAACTGATAAATCGCGCTCTTGCCGTATCCCGTGGGCAGGATAACCAACATTGATTCTTGTTTTAGAAGGCGCTGTACGGCCTCTACCTGCTCATTCCGAAGAGACGGATGTCCGAGGAATCTGGAGAAGAAATGGTCCAACACCTCACGGGGCGTGTCTTCGATCCTATAATCCTGGGGGAGGCCAAGATGTCCCTCACTCAGCAACTGCTCAGCTTCCGTTGCAATCTCCTGTTCATCCCAGTGTGCTTCCAACTCGTCATCATCAAGATCGACTGGGTCGCCGATGACGATCTGCGGATTCTCTGCAGGTCCATCGATCAGCGGCCAAAGAGCCTCTCGGCCACTCCGTCCGTTGGTTCCTCCCAGATAGGCCTCAAGTGCGGTTTTGCCGATCTGAGAGAGGGCAGGGGCCTCGAGCTCTACTTCGGGCAATCGAAATGATAACCCATACAGCCTTCGCACCGCCTCAAGCAGCTCCAGCGAATCCCATAGGGCGAGGATCGGTATAGGATCCTCCGCATAAACGCGTATCCGCAGCCGTGGCGTTCCCTCTAAGATATAACCTTCCAGCTTCTGAAGCCAGGCCGTTGCCCACAGACGTATCGAAGCGGGAGCGATGGTCATCCACTTCTCCCATTCGTGTCCCAGGTTTCTGTCCATACGACTTCTTTGCGCCACTTTACGCACCTGCAAGGGGATCTCACTGGCAAGCAAGTCCTCGAGTGTAACCGTGACTTCTTGATTGCCGACGGCAAAAGTACCGGATCCTGTCACCCTCAATCCGTCAGATGATCGCAACGTTCGTTCAAGAAGAACCGACAGAAGCCTGTTTGCAGCGTGTTCTGGCTCGACGCCCATCGGATCGAGCTCGGGAACACGGCGGTAATCCGCTTGTGTCCAGTGATCAAGTCGAGCCCGCCAATCCTCCGCCGCTGCGACAACGACAAAATCCTCTTCGTCTACCCAGTTGATCTGGAGTCCGTCAGCGCAGGCCATCACCAAAAGAGACTGTTGAACCCAATACGGGACGGCCGCCAAGGGATTTCCAGCCGGCCACCCCTTAGGGCCCCAGCCCAGGTTGTACGCCCATCTAGCGAGTCTCAACTGTACTCACCCCCATCTTCATCCCAGACTGTATAGGCGATGGCCACAGGTATTACCCGTGCGCCCGCTTCCTGCAATGTGCGTGTCGCTTCAGCCAATGTGGCTCCCGTCGTGACCACATCGTCGACTAACAACACTGTCTTTCCGCTGAGTGACCGATCCCGTACCGAAAAGGCATCACGTACGTTTTCACGACGTGCGCTCAGCCCGCCGGCTTCCTTCTGGCGCTGTTCGGGAATTCGCCGCCACCGCAGTCCGTCGATAACCGGGTGGCCGATTTCCCGCAGAACCTCGGTCAGCACCGTGAGCCCCTTCGTTTCATGACCGGGACGTCCCGGAATCACCGTCACGGGGATCCCGGGGAAGTGCAAAGCTATGTATTCCGCGATCAACGTCGCTCCGATGCCGGTCGATTTAAACCACAACACACGCTGAGCGGTCAGCCCCAGCAGCGTATCCGAACGGGCTCGACAGGCCGGCATATACCGGGAGAACACCGTCCATACGGAGCCGTGTCTGCGGATCCGCAAAGGCGGACGCCGCGATCCGGCCGGCAACCCTTCGGCCTCAAGAGGCTGCCGCCATCGCTGCCAACCGTTGCTCAGCAACTCAACAAGATCGGTCGCTTTGTCGAGAAGAAAATCCGGGCCCGCGTCGGCGGCGTCGGCGGCATCGGCGCATCCCCACAGTGCCAGAGCACTTGAAATGCCTAAGCGTTGAGCGGCGAAGATGTCCTCCCTTCGATCTCCGATCAGAAGCGCACGCGTCGGGTCCCGGCCTTCCAACCAAGGCCTTATGTTCACAGGTCTGGGTTTTCTCGCCGCGGCGATCAGGTTTTTCAAGAGGCGTTCCGCGACACCCGGGAGATGATGCCGGATCAAAGTCTTGGCATATTCCGCAGGTGCGTTGGTGACTACGGCAACCCGCACATCGGGCAAACCACAGATATGTTCCAACGTCTGTGCCACACCCGGATACGATCGGCTATTCGTCAGCCAGCGGTCCGACGGACCGGTTCGGCGACAGTCATCATCGATGCGCGTCGTGTGGACAAGAACACCGTCGAGATCCAACAACAGATCGCGGAAGTAGGACTTGTCGTCTGCTGGGGCTATCGATGCCGGTTGATCAACATGAGGGGCCGTCTCCTCGGCGAGGGCGTGAGCCGCCGCCACCGCCGCTTCAATCCGGAACGGTTCCAGCTCCTCGAGCAAGGCGATGGCATTCCTGATTTCCGCCTCCGCCTCAGCAGACATGTGCAGGCTGCGAAACGGCAGAATGCAGCCGAAGCATCCATGGCCTTCACAGCCGCATGTCAAACCGATCCGAAGCAATCGGCGGACTTCGTGGAGCAGTTCCGGCAATACCTCGGGTACCCGCGTGGAAATCCCCAGTCCGCCCTCGATACTGTCGTAGACGGTGAGGGTGGCCACCCCACCCTCAAAAGCAACCGTATAACCGATATCGCTCGGCTCGACCTCAAGGACGTTAGGCAGAGCCTTGACCAGCGCGTTGAAAAAGGCCAAAGCGGCACCGCCGGAGGCAGAGCTCAACGTGATGTTCGTCAACACGGTCTTCAGGGCGCGAGGAACGGAAGAGAATACACTGTGAGACGTCCAAGATCTCGGTGCAGGCTCCCGATCCACTTTCCAGTAGTGCTCGGCGTCAACGGTTGCCCCGCAGGAACAACTCCCCCCGGCTTTTTGATCAAATCTGTGGATCTCCACCATGACACGCACTCGATCGGCGCTTCGCTTCCGATCAACCACGCGGTAATACTCTTGATAGCGCTCCGATGCGAGGCCTTCCGGCAACACGACGCTGCTTCGCCAAAGCTGCCTGACAGGGTCATCGGGCTCTATCCTTTTCACGAGTCTCCCGTCAGTAGCATCGACGATCTCCCACGGGAGTCCGTCATCGGCGAAAGGCCGCACACCGGCGCTCTCTTTGACACGCGGACAACTGAAAGTGCTCGCCTTTGACCAGACACTGCGATGCGAAGGCAGGCAATGGGCCACCTCCCCCGCCCCTGACTCTATTTGTAACGGTCCGGCCTTGTGACTGCTGATCCTTTCCGACAGCTCCGTTGTGATCGCCAGCGAAACCTGGTGGAAATGCTGAATCTCTTTGTCCGAAGGAGAACCCTGCCTGGCATGCTCCTCGGGGGGAAGCAACTTCTCCGTCACATCTTCGACCCATATGAAGACGGCTTCCAAAGACCATGGAAGTGCCTTCATCCGGAACCGACCCCGGGTCCAATCCAGGACCTTGAAGTATGTATCATCTCTGAGTACTACGCTCTCGAGAGCCCACTCTCGGTAGGCGACCAAATCGGTTATAGACTCAATCAGCCAATCAGGTTTGGATTCGGCACCGAGTGCTATCATATTCGCCCGAAGACGAGGATCTCCGGCCTCACCGGTTCGCGCAACTAAGTGTTGCACACCGGAGCTGTCCCGCAGTTGCGGAGCCCTGGGGATCTGATCCGGCCTTGTCAGGATAGCTTGAGCGATGGGCAGCAAACGCTCGACCAAGCGTCGGCGAGTCTCCTGGTCAGAAAAGGCTCCCGGCAGAAGTAGGGCATCTACCAGTTCTTCGGGCTCGGGCATCGGCCCACGCGCTTTGGAGGCCTCCCAACACAACCGCCTGAGGTGCTGTTCCAGCAAGAACACGTTGGTCGGATCGACATGTACGGGATCGGCATCGTCATCGACCAATTGCATTAGATTCTCCGGTACTCCGTAGTAAACATCTGCAGGAGTCGATCCGGCGAAGAATATGATGTGGCCGGGCCCACGTCTCCCAGCGCGGCCTGCCATCTGTTTGAAACTGGTCCGACTGCCCGGAAAACCATAAATGCCAACGTAATCCAGATCACCGATGTCGATCCCCGCTTCGAGCGTAGTGGTCGAGAAGACAAGAGTCGCTTGTTCTCCGCTTCGCAACTGCTCCAGGATCTCGTTGTAATTGCCTACGCCGCTGATCAAAGGCGACACTTGAAGATCCTTGACGCGAACCGCCTGGCTCAGACGTTGAGCCTGTGCTCGCCAGGGAACAAAGACTACTGCCTTCTTGTTTTTGTCCAGTAAAGTCCGGCCCAAGGTTCTCAGGGCAATGAGATGAGCTCCACCGTTGCGCCTGAATCTGTTGTGGCTCAGGTAGTAGTAGCGAGGATGAGCGGGAGCTCCGGAAGCACCTATCACGCGGAATCTTGTCCGGCCCGTGAGCCGCCTGGCAAAATCGATCGTGTTTTCCAAAGTGGCAGAAGACAGTACCAGGCGAACATCATCCCGGGCGAAGTAGAGAAGGCGCCGCAGAAACAGGGCGGCGTTGATGCCAAAAAAACCGCGATAAGTGTGGGCTTCATCAAGAACTATGTAGCGCAGCTCCCCTATTAAGGCCTGAAGGTCTTGTTCATGGAGAGCGTGATTCATCTTGTCCGGCGTTGCCACGAGCAAATCAGGCATGCCCAGACGCGGATCGATAATCTCCTCAAGTCTTCGGCTCCCGTGGAAGCTGTCCAGTCTGAGCGCATGTCCGGGAGTCGCCTCCAAGAATCCTTGGATCTTGGCCTCTTGATCGATGGTCAAAGCGCGCAGCGGGTACAGAAAAAGAGCGTTGCCACCGCGGTCAAGAAGGTCTTCGACAATCCCCGGAAGGAATGCCCATGTCTTGCCTGAGGCGGTTGGGGTGGTTAAGACCAGATCGACGGGATCCTCCCGCATCTGTCGCATGTACTCCAAAGCAAGAGCCTGGTGTGTATACAGCGCAGAAATCCCCTGCCGCCGCAGACCGGTTCGTACTGCCTCCGAAAGGTGCAAGGCATCGACAGGAACCTGACGTCCGTTTCTTGACGGAGGTCTCTGGTTGATGGGCTCCACGTTGGGCAATGCGAGCGGATCTCCATGTGCAACAGGAATTGGTTGAACAGGTATGCCCCGTTCCTCAAGTCGACTTTCAAAGCGTTCCAAACTCAGTTCGTAAAGGATGCGCCGTACATCACGGTTGAACTGACGACCGGTCCAGGCGTGCAACAGCTCGTCGGGCAGAGTCCGAAAAAGCTCCTCCGCCTGTACGACATCCAGCGTATCGACGGCGTCGGCCAGTTCTTTGACGGTCCGACAGCGCGCCAAGCGCACACTCCAGTTCTCCTCATACTGATTGAGGATTTCATCGCTCAATACATCAGTTGGCACCAGCCACAACGGCAGAGCCGTCTCCCCACCGTAGTCTACGACTATCAGGTCGTCGGGAAATGGGTTGGCGGCAGGCACTCTTTCCGAGGTTTGTGTGTCCGCAAAACACTGATCTTCAGCCCGGTAGATCAGGAAGCGCATCTCAATCCTCCTTATTGGATCTGCTCACACGGCATGAGCCAAAAAGCTACTTCCCCGGAGTCCGGAGGATGTTTGTGCGCGCTACCGCCCTCCTTTGTAAATACATCTCTCGCAGGGTTCGTCTGTGTTTTGAAAAACAGCCTTGATCCCGTTTATCCGTTTGGCCTCCGCGCTCGGACAGACTCTCCTCCACTTCGAACACCGCAGACAGGCAGGCTTGTGTCGAGTAGGCGCCGAAGGTACACGGCGTCCGGTTCCTCGGGAGTGAGAAGCCGCAAGCGGTATGTGGCAGCGTAAGGACGCGGTGCACCAGGCATATGGTCTCAAGGCCGCCCATACCCTGACGTGCTCGCGCTAACCCGCTGTCAATGGCCACTTGAGAA
>LSQX01198898.1_pt1 | contig 46858 bp, 41 predicted proteins | sample 654561 | NCBI WGS metagenome assembly LSQX01 (sample SAMN04489861, study PRJNA283612) | anaerobic digester metagenome | isolation source: 4 biogas reactors fed with cattle manure at either 37C or 55C with and... | place: Denmark: Kongens Lyngby | collected 2014
GCTATTGGCACCTCTACCGCTATAACCCGACCCTCGAAGGAACCGACAAGAATCCGTTCTCGCTCGATTCCAAGGAGCCCGATTGGACCAAGTTCCAGGACTTCCTGAAGGGCGAGGTGCGATTCGCGTCCCTCTACAAACTCTTCCCGGACAACGCTGCTGAACTGCTCGGCAAGACCGAGGAGTTCGCCAAATTGCGCTACCGCAACTACGCCCGGCTTGCGGGAAAATAGTCTGCAACTGAATATGTTGATCTCCGGTCCCGGCCTCGGTCGGGACCGGATTCTTTGTCGCCGCCCGGCCAGGACCGGAATATCGGCAATCCGGGTTTGGACGGGAGAGGAAACACCAAGAAGGCACTGCTGCAGCCAAAGAGACATTCGTCATAAATATCTTTATGATTTTCTTGAAATAATTATTGAATTTCATTAAAAATAAATTATATTTGCGACGAACAAACGTTCAATGTAAATACAAACAAGAAACGAAAACAAAACCTTACTGAAATGATTACCTGGTGGAGCTCACTGAGTGTACTGATGAAGGTGCTGTGGGTCATCACCCTAGCATCCTCCTTGATTTTCATCATCCAGAGCATCCTGACCTTTATCGGCGCAGGAGATTCCGACATCGAAGGCGGGATGGATGTCGGGGGCAATTTCGATGCAGGCGTGTCCGACCCCTCAGGATCGGACGTCGATACCGCGACCGAAACCGATCCGGGAATGAACCTGCTGACTTTCCGCAACTTCATCAACTTCTGTCTCGGCTTCGGCTGGACCACCGTCCTGCTGCGTAACCAAATCGCCTCCAACGTGCTGCTGATGGCCCTCGGATTTCTGGTCGGCATCGCCCTCGTAGCCGCCGTCATGTGGCTTTTCAAATGGCTGAGCGGTATGCAGCAGGCCGGCAACATCAATGTCTACAAGTCTGCCCTAGGCTGCCAAGGAAAGGTCTACCTGACGATCCCGGGCGAACGCCAAGGAGAAGGCAAGGTGCAGATCACCATCAACAACGCGGTCCGGGAATATGACGCCCTGACCGACGGGGATTCCATCCGGAACGGAGCATCGATCCGGGTGATCGAAGTCATCGACAACTATACCCTCCTCGTGGAGGAAATCAATCCGACCATCATCTAGCATATTCATCAACACACAAAGACCATGGAACTATCTCTTATTCTCATTCTTGTATTTGTACTCTTCGTGACCTTGGCGGCCATTCTGAGACGATACAAACGCTGTCCGTCGGACAAGATCCTCGTCATCTACGGAAAGACGGGCAAGAACAAATCCGGCTCCATTTCTTCCGCGCGGTGTATCCACGGCGGCGCCTCCTTCATCTGGCCGGTGTTCCAAAGCTATGCCTTCCTGGATCTGAAACCGATCTCCATCGAGTGCAACCTGACAAACGCCCTCTCCAAACAGAACATTCGCGTGGATGTGCCCTGCCGCTTTACGGTCGGGATTTCCACCGAGCCGGAGAGCATGACGAACGCCGCCGAACGTCTGCTCGGTCTCTCGATTGATAATATTCAGAGCATCGCGACGGACATCCTCTTCGGGCAACTCCGTCTGGTAATCGCCACGATGGACATCGAGGAGATCAACTCCGACCGTGACAAGTTCCTCTCGAACGTCAGCGCGAACGTCGAAGCCGAACTCCGCAAGATTGGTCTGAAGCTGATCAACGTAAACGTCACCGACATCCGGGACGAGTCCGGCTACATCGAGGCGCTCGGTAAGGAAGCTGCCGCGAAGGCGATCAACGACGCCAAGAAGAGTGTCGCCGAGCAGAACCGCTACGGAGAAATCGGTAAGGCGGAGGCGGACCGGGACAAGGACATCCGGATCGCCGAAACCCAGCGGGACACCCGCATCATGACCGCCGCCGCCAACGCCTCTGCCGTGCAGGGCGAGAACACCTCCAAGATCGACATCGCCAATTCCGATGCCGCCCGCCGCGAGAAGGAAGCCGAAGCTTCCCGCCTGGCGGTCGCGGCTGAGAAAGTGCAGGCAGCAAAGGCGCTGGAGGAAGCCTACCAGAGTGAACGCGACGCCGAATTAGCCCGTGCCGAGCGGGAGAAAGCGACCCAACTTGCCAACATCGTGGTTCCTGCCCAGATCGACAAGGAGCGCATGATCATCGAGGCGGAAGCGGAAGCGGAGAAACTGCGCAGGACGGCGAAGGGAGAGGCAGATGCCATCTTCGCGAAGATGGACGCGCAGGCGCGCGGTACCCTGGAGATCCTGTCCAAACAGGCGGAAGGCTTCAACCGGATGGTGGCAGCCGCCACAGGCGACCCGCAGAAGGCCGTGCTGATGCTCATCGCCGACAAACTTCCTGAATTGGTGAAGATTCAGGTTGAGGCCGTCAAGGGCATCAAGATCGACAAGGTGACCGTCTGGGACGGGAACAACGGAAAGGAGGGAAAGACCTCCACCGCCAATTTCATTTCAGGCCTCGTCGGCAGCATCCCCCCGATGGAAGACCTGTTCAAGATGGCGGGCATGAGCCTCCCGGACTATTTGAAGGGAAAGGAACAGCAACCTGAAAATCAAACGTCCGAGACGAAAAAGGAGGACAAATAATTATGCCTATCATTGTCAATGTCGATGTGATGCTGGCAAAGCGGAAGATGACTTCCACGGAACTCGCCCAAAAGATCGGTATTTCCGCCGTGAATCTGTCCATTCTCAAGACAGGCAAGGCAAAAGGCGTCCGCTTTACCACGCTCGACGCTCTTTGCAAAGCGCTGGATTGCCAACCGGGCGATCTTCTCGAATACAGGGACGCAACGTAAAAACAGATCGAATATGAATATGAAATCAAGCATACTGTTCATTATCAAGGCAGCTATCGTGGCGACGGCTGTCCTTGCGATTTCGCAGCCGGACTCTTCCGGGCAACAACGCCACAAACTAAGACCGGTTGAAATCCTGGACGGAACGACGGTTCTGCTGGGCACACCATCCGGGAATCAGCCGACTCCCATAGAAAGCAGGCTCGGCGATTCGGGACTGGACTTCCCGCCCGACCGGACCGTCTACTTGTATCCGTTGGGCCAGATGACCGCGCAGGGCATTGTGGAGAACGGGGTTGCCGTGACCGAAGGGCCGGTTGTTGCGAACGGTCTCACAGGACCCGAAAAGCCCACCGGGAAAGGTTTCATCGGAAATGTAACCGACAGCGCGCGGGTGGATCTCTATTTTCCCGAGCGCCCCAACGGGCAGATGGTCATCTGCGCCCCCGGCGGTGGCTATGGCGGGCTGTCGATCTGGAACGAAGGCTCCTACGTAGCGAAATGGATGAACGACAGGGGCATCACCTGTGCGGTTGTCAAGTACCGCCTTCCGAACGGGCATCGCGAGGTTCCGCTGCAGGACATGCAGAATGCCTTCCGATACTGTCGCTACCATGCAGCAGAATGGGACGTGAAGCAAATCGGGGTGATCGGTTTCTCCGCGGGAGGGCATCTCGCCACTACCGTCGAGACCATGTATTCCGACAGCCTGACGAAGCCGGACTTCGCCGTTCTGATCTATCCGGTGGTTTCTTTCCGGACAGACATCACCCATATGGGAACCCACGACAACCTGATCGGGAAAACAGACGCCTGGGGGGAACGTGACGAGTACTCTTTCGAACAATGGTATTGGGGACAGTTGGCACACCGGGATCTGGAAGAGTTGTACTCTTCCGAGCGGAATGTCACCGCCTGGACGCCCCCGACCTTCATCGCAGTCAGCACCGACGACCGGACGGTTCCTGTCATCAATTCCGTGCTGTTCTACCAAGCGCTGGTCAAGCACCAGGTTCCTACCGAACTGCACATCTACCCGTACGGCGGACATGGGTGGGGCTTCTCCGATTCTGCCATAGGCATTGATCCATCCTTGATCCGGGACAACTTGCAGAGTTGCAGGACAGAATTCTCGCGCGCATTGGAAAGATGGCTTGCGGGTCTCAGAGCGGACGGGGCTCCTGTCGAAGAACCGACTCCCGCCCCCGCTGATTTTTCAATCCCCCCAAGCCGGACGGTGCACTTATATCCCGACGGACAGCTTGCGGACCACGGAATCGACGGGATCACGTCAGGGCCCGGGGTGTCGAACGGCGCTACCGGCGAAGAAGTTGTCGACGGCGCGCTCCGTTTCAGGAATGTCGGAGACAGCGCCCGTTTCGACCTGTACTTTCCGGAAGACAGCGGTCTAAAGGACAGCCAAGGCAAGCCGTTGAAGCGCAATGGCCGGATGGTCGTCGTCTGTCCGGGAGGAGGCTATCTCTACAGTTCGCAGCGGGGCGAAGGCCAGTATGTGGCGGATTGGTTCCTGCGTCAAGGAATCAGCGTAGCCGTCGTGAACTACCGCATGCCCTGCGGCCAACCCACGGTTCCGCTCACCGACATTCAGAACGTGTTCCGCTACTGCCGGCATCATGCGCAGGAATGGGAAATCCGCTCCGTCGGCATCATCGGTTTCTCGGCAGGCGGACACCTGGCAGCCACGGCTTCGACACTTTTCGTGGATGCCGCGACCCGGCCGGACTTCTCGATCCTGATCTATCCGGTCATCACCATGGATGCAGCCTACACGCACCGGGGTTCCCGGGAGAACTTGATCGGTACCGCGAAGGACAAAGTTCTGATCCGGAAATATTCCCTGGAGAATCAGGTAAAGCCGGAGGTTCCGCCGACCTTCATCGCCCTGAGTTCGGACGACAAGACTGTGCCTCCGGAAAATACGATCAGCTACTACAACGCCCTGGTCGAATGCGGGGTTACGTGCGAGATGCACAGCTTCCCGACCGGCGGACATGGATGGGGATTCCGGACGGAACGGTTCGGCAAGGATTCGATCCAGCCCTACCGGTCCGACTTTTTCGCTTCCCTGTCCCGATTCCTGCGGGAACTGCCTGAATAAGCGTATCGCCGGAAGGCAAGAAGGTCTGTGGAATCAGATCCGGGAAAGAGAATCTTTCAGGGTCTGCCGGAGCAGAGGGTAGAGAGGGGTGCAGGAGAATTCTTCCGAAGGAGTGATATGGATGTCGCGCCGCAGGTCCGGAAGGGAAACCGGGAGCCTGATACAGGTAGGGAAAAGCGGAAGAGCGGGAAGCACTCCTACGAGATCGGAGGCGGAGCCCACCATTTCGGGGATGGCATCGATGCTGGAAGTTTCAAAGGCGATCCGGGCTGAAAGATCAGCAGGCAGCAACGGGACGAAAGGAGTCCAGACGGCAAGCCGGATTGCCGGTCGAAGTTCCTGCAGATCGGACACCGTTTCCGATCCGGACTCCTTCGGCGCGATGGCCGCGGCCGGAAGGATGCCGAGGAAGGTAGAGGCTTCCGCCAGGGACATGCGCGCTTCGCTCGGGCAGGACCAGAGTCTTAGATCCGGAACCGTTTCCCCGGTGTCCGTCTCGACGAGGAAGCGGGTAGCAGGATTCACGCCGAGCAGGCCGGCGAGCGTTCGCGGCAGCACGCAACGAGTCACGCAGGCATCGGCCAGAATCCGGACGGGACGGTTTCCAGACCAGCGTCCCTCTGATCCGAACATGGCCGAAGCAGCCGCGTACCAATACAGGATTCTAGAGGCATATTCCCGGAAAGCGACACCGGCCGCCGTAAGGGTTACGGCACCGGGAGAACGGGAAAACAATTCCGCTCCGGTCTGCTTTTCCAGTTCCGCGATGTTCTGGCTGACGGCAGGCTGGGTAACCCCAAGCGACTTGGCTGCCCGGGTGAAGCTTCCCTCCTCCGCCACGGCCATAAAAACTTTGAGTCTGAAATCTTCGAGCATAAGCAATCCTTATAGAAGCAAAGATACTATTAATTTTAGAACTATTCCACACAGAAATCGAGAAATAAATAAGGAATTTTACAATATATTCTTTAACTTTGTAACATATATTCCTGTAATATGAAAAATCGATTTATCCTTATTTTTTCCGCGTGGGCTCTTTTTGCGGGCGCGTTGTTCGCACAGGGACCCCAGATGCAAAACTTACCCAATGATCCCGCTGTCCGGAAAGGACAGCTGGAGAACGGGATGACTTACTACATCCGCCACAATGACAAACCTGAAAAGCGGGCGGAATTCTATCTGGCCACCAATGTCGGCGCCATTCACCAGACACCCGATCAGCAGGGCCTCGCCCATTTTCTCGAACATATGTGCTTCAACGGGACGAAAAATTTCCCCGGCAAGGGCATCCTGGACTGGTTGCAGGGCATCGGCGCCTCCTTCGGCGGCAATGTGAACGCCTCGACCGGCATCGAAGAGACCCAGTACATGCTCAACAATATTCCGCTAGTCCGCCCCACCGTCGTGGACACCTGCCTGCTCATCATGCATGACTATTCACACTTCGTGCTTAACGAGCCGGAAGAGATCGACGCGGAACGCGGCGTCATCATCGAAGAGCGCCGCTCCCGCAGAAACGCTTCCTGGAGAATGATGGAAAAATCCTTCCCCATCTACTTCGCGGACGGATCCAAATATGCCACGGCTCTGACCGACCTGATCGGCACCCAGGAGCAGCTCGAGAGCTTCAAGCGCGAGAGCTTGGTCAACTTCTACGAGACCTGGTATATTCCCGACAACCAAGCCCTGATCGTGGTCGGTGACATCGATGTCGACGAGGTAGAGGCCAAGATCAAGCGCATCTTCAGCGACATTCCCAAAGTGGAAAATCCCACGCCGAGGGAGACATACCCCTTCATGCCCTTCGACGAGCCGCGTGTCGGCGTGATCACGGATCCTGAGGCCTCCGCTCCGAACATAACAGTTCTCTGGCAGAGTGAAGCGACCCCGGAAGCATACAACAGCACCCCCATCGGTCTCATGACGGATCTGCTGGAAGGAATCCTGGGAAACGTCATGTCCGAACGGTTCTACGACATCATATCCCGGCCGGACGTGACCTACCTTGACGGGAGCTTCGGCATCACGGAACTGAGCGAGGCCACCCAGGCCGCAGCCGGCATGGTCGCCCTCAAAGAAGACAACATCCTCGGAGGATTCAAGGACTTCATGATCCAGATCGAGAAAATGAAACGCTACGGCTTTACCGAGGCGGAGGTTGACCGAGCCAAGGAGAATATTCTTTCCCGCTATGAAAAGGCCGCCAAGGAGGCTGAAAGCCGGAAAAATCCGGAATTTGTGAACGCGCTCATCAACAACTTCTTCGACAACAAGCCCTACATGGAACCCGAGGTTGCATACGAAATGGTCAAGACGATTTTCAGCCAGATCAATTCGACCGTCGTCAACCAGGTCATCCAGCAGGGCTTGACCGACGAGAACTTCGTCATTGTTTACGAGGGACCCGAGAAACCGGACATCGCCACCCCCACCCGGGAGCAGCTGCTCGCCGTAGCCGAGGAAGTGAAGGAGGTCGAGATCGAGGCGCCCGAGGAGGAAGTGGTCAACGAACCGTTCCTCGATGCGGACGCTTTGACGGGCGCCCCGGTCGTGAAGACGGAAAAAGGCCTCTACGGCTCTACCGAATGGACGCTCCGGAACGGCATCAAGGTCATCGTGCTTCCCACGGACTACAAGAAGGACCAGATCCTCTTCAACATCGAGGAGAAAGGCGGGCTCAGCCTGGTTCCGGACGCGGACTTCGACTCGTTCGACAGCAACATCCTGTCCGTATTCAACCAGATGTCCGGTATCTCCAAGTTCAAGGGTACGCAGGTCAGCAAGATGCTCACGGGCAAGAACTTGAGCGTAAATCCTTTCCTGTCGTCCCTGCGTCACGGCGTGAGCGGGAACGCGTCCGTCAAGGATCTTGAAACCGCGCTGCAACTCGTGTACCTCTACTACACGGACCCGCGCTTCGACCCGGAGGAATATGAAAACGGCATCAACCAGCTCAAGGCCGTGCTGCCGAACCTGGAAAATCAGCCGAACTTCATCCTCCAGAAGAATCTCTACAAGGATATCTACGAAAACCAAGAACGGAACTCGCTCATCTCGATGGAGAAGATCGAAAACGCGAACCTGGCCACCTACGAAAAGTACTACCGCCAAATGTTCGCCAATGCCGGCGGCGCTGTCATGACTGTCGCGGGCGATCTCGATCTGGAAACCCTGAAACCGCTTGTCGAGAAATACATCGGATCGATCCCGGGCGGCGAGACTCCGTCCAACTGGATTGACCGCAACGACATTCCCCGACGTGGAACGGTCTCGGATCTGTTCCGTCAGAAGATGGAAACGCCCCTCACGACGGTTGTCAACGTGTACAACAGTTTCCGTCCGTACTCCATCCAGGATGCGGTCATGCTGGATGCCGTCAGTTACATCATGGACCAGATCTACACCGAAACCCTCCGGGAGGAGGAAGGCGGCACCTACGGTGCCAGCACGTCCGGCGACGCATCCATTGAGCCGACTCCTTTCTACCTCCTGCAGGTCGTCTTCCAGTGCAAGCCGGCCCTGTCGATGAAGCTGCGGCAGATCGCGGTGGACAACCTTGCGAAACTCGCCGACGAAGGTCCGACCGATGTCCAGATGACCCGCACCATCGAGAACTTCAAGAAGAACCTGCCCGAGAAGCGGATCACGAACAACTACTGGCTGAGCAACTTGCAGTACTTCAGCCGCTACGGGGTTGACTACGACCAGGAATACGAAGCCGCGATCGGCCAGTTGACAAAGGATAACATCCAAAAAGCGGCGCAGCTGCTCATCTATTCCGGAAACTTCATCGAAGTGGTGATGCTTCCGGGGCAGACCGCTGAAAAGGAATAAGCGTTCGCTAAGAACGTTTGCGATAGGTAATGGCCGCGAGAAGACCGAAGATCAGTCCGAACGCGGCCAAAGCCGCATATTCCAGGCGCAGGTCAAGGATCGAAGCTCCTTTCAGATAGGTGGCGCGCATGATGGTGTTGAAGTAGCGGGACGGCAGGATGAACGTGAAATACTGCGCCCATTCCGGCATGGACTCGATCGGGGTCAACAAGCCGCCCATCAGCACGAAGATCATAATAACGAAGAACATCAGGAAGATGGCTTCGATCATCGTCGAAGAGTAGTTGGCGACGACCACACCCAAGGCGGACATCAGGATGATGAAGATCATACAGGCCAGGAAGACCTCCAGCCAGGAACCGGAAGGGACCAAGCCGTACAGGATGAAGCTGGTGAAGATGGAAATCGCTACGACCACCAAGCCGATCACCCAGAAAGGAATCAATTTGGCCAGCATGAACACGGACTGCTTCACGGGGGTCACATTGATCTGCTCGATCGTTCCCCTTTCCTTTTCGTTCACGATGTTCAAGGCAGGCAGAAATCCGCAGACCAGAATCAGCAGCATGATCATCAGAGCCGGAATCATGTAGTTCCGGTACACCAGGGTTTCGTTGTACCGGTTCGTGACGGTGACCTCCGGAACCGACAATCCCTGTATTCCTTTTTCCTGCAGGAATCCACGCTGCGCCGATCCGGTGATCTGCGTCAGGTACTGCGAGCCGACGCTTCCCTTGACGGCATTCACCGCATTCGCAGAGATGCTGATCTTTTTGGGAGATCCTTTCAGAAGCGATTCTTCGAAGCCGGCGGGGATCGACACGATGGCATCGGTACGGTCTTCTTCCAGACGCAGAAGCGCCCGGTCATAGTCCTTGGCGACCTCCTGGAATTCGAAGTAGGCGGAATGTTCGATCTCGTTGGAGATGAGGCGTGACAGCGAACTGTTGTCCTGGTCGACCACGGTAACTCGCACGTCCTTGACTTCCAAGGTGGCAACCCACGGGAAAATCAACATGACCAGTATCGGGAAAAACACGATCATCTTGGGCATGAACGGGTCGCGGAAGAGTTGCAGGAATTCTTTTTCCAATAGTACACCGAGTGTTCGCATGGCATCAGTCGATTTTGTCATTGAATCTCAACAGCGCCAGGGCGATGAGCGCGACGGTCATGCCGAGCAGAATGAGGAAGTCGTCCAGGATCAGCGTAAAGCGCAGTCCCTCGATCATCAGTTTGCGCATGGCATCGATGAACCAACGGGCCGGGATCACGCAGGACAGGTACTGCAGAATACGGGGCAAATTCTCGATCGGGAAAAGCATCCCGGACAGCATGACGGAAGGCATGATCAAGCCCATTGCGGAGATCGTGAGCGCGGTCACCTGTCTGTGGGTGACCGTGGAGATGAAAAGACCGACCGCCAGAGAGAGCGCGATGTACAGCAGCGAGACGCCCAAGATGCTCACGATTCCCGCGGTCAAAGGGACCTTCAGCACATACCTGGAAAGCAGCAGGATCGTGGCCAGATTGACGCAGGAAAGAAAAAAATAGGGGATCATCTTCGCGAAGATGATCACGAGCGGTCTGACCGGGGAGACCAACAGCACCTCCATCGATCCCCGTTCCTTCTCCCGAACAATCGCGACGGACGTCAGCATGGCGCAGATGATCAGAAACAGCATGCCCATGATGCCGGGCACGAAGTAGAAGGCACTTTTCATCTGCGGGTTGAACAGCAGCCGGACTTCCGGAGACACCGCGACGTCTCCCAAAATCACGCCCTGGAGGTACGCTGCCCCTTGAATAGCAGTATTCGGATTGGAAGCGTCCATCACCAGCTGCGCCAGCGGTTCCGCAGGCAACCCTTGTCGGGCGGCGGAAAGACGGCGGTCGAAGTCCTCGGGGAACACAATGACGGCATCCGCGACTCCCCGACGCAGGATTTCATCAATCCGGGTCGGAGGGATCTGACCCACGGAAGTGAAGTACGGATTCCCGGAGAATTTCTCGGTCATCCGGCGGATAGACTCCGAAGGATGTGGAATCACGAATCCCACCCGGACATTGTTGAGCTCCGTATTGATCGTGAATCCGAAAAGGATCATCAGCACGACGGGGATGAGCAGGGCGACCAGCAGCGTCCGGCTGTCCCGCAGCAAATGCCAAAATTCCTTCTTGACAAAAGCGATGAATATGCCTCTCTTCCGTTTCATGCGTTCATCCTCCCCTTTCCGCCCCCCGGGCCAGCAGTCGGAACACCTCGTCCATCGATGCTGCCCCGTACATCTTCTTCAACCGCGCCGGAGAATCCAGCGCCATAATCCTGCCATCCACCATCACGGACACACGACCGCAGTATTCGGCCTCGTCCATGTAATGCGTCGTCACGAACAGAGTCGTTCCCCCGGCCGCCGCACCGCCGATCATTTCCCAAAACTGCCTTCGCGTGATGGGATCGACACCCCCGGTGGGCTCGTCCAGAAAGATGATCTTCGGACGATGCAAGGTGGCGACACTGAAGGCCAGCTTCTGCTTCCAGCCGAGGGGAAGGGAGCCGACCAGGGTGTTCCGCTCCTCCAGAAAATCCAACCGCCGCAGAATAGCATCGGCGCGCTCTTCCACCTCTTTCCGGCGCAAACCGTAAATTCCGCCGTACAGTCTCATATTTTCGAAAACCGTCAGATCCTCATACAGCGAGAACTTCTGGCTCATGTACCCGATGTGCGCCTTGATCCGCTCCCCCTGTCGGTTGATGTCGTAGCCGGCGACCTGACCGGTGCCGGAAGTCGGATAACTCAGTCCACAGAGCATGCGCATGGCGGTCGTCTTCCCCGCCCCGTTCGCTCCCAGAAAGCCGAAAATCTCTCCGGGACCGACATCGAAACTGATGTGGTCCACGGCGGTGAAGTCTCCGAATTTCTTCGTCAGATCCCGTACCGAAATGAGACAGTCATTGCAGTGGGTCATTGTGCATCAGTTTGATGAATACGTCTTCCACATCGGCCTCGATGGGCCGGATGACAAGATCGGAAAAGCCCCGGGCCGCCAGGGCTTCCGAATATTCCTCCGGCCGGAAATCCGCGGTGCCGACCAGATGATGGACGGACCCGGCCGTGTAGCATTCCCGTACCCCGGGCATTCCGCGCGTCACGTTCAAGAGTTCATACATCCGTTCCGCGGACACGGCATACAACGGGGCGTCGTAGCCTCTGCGGAAGCCTTCCGGAGTGTCTATGCCCAGGATCCTGCCCTTGTTGTACAACGCGATTCTGTCGCAGAGGCTCGCCTCGTCCATGTAGGGAGTGGAGACCAAAATGGTAATTCCCTGCTCCTTCAACCGCTGCAACATCTCCCAGAACTCCCCGCGGGACACGGCGTCCACGCCCGTGGTCGGCTCGTCCAGAAAAAGCATCGAGGGTCTGTGAATCAAGGCGCAACTGAGCGCCAGTTTCTGTTTCATTCCGCCGGAAAGATGGCCGGCCTTCCGGTCCTGGAACTTTTCGATCTGGGAATAGATCGGAGCGACCAGATCGTAATTCTCCTCTACGGTCGTTCTGAACAAGGCTGCGAAAAATTGCAGATTTTCCCGCGCGCTCAGATCCTGGTACAGCGAGAAACGGCCAGGCATGTAGCCGACCGAGGATCGGATGGCCCGAATATCTTTCAAAATGTCTTTTCCAAGAATCGAAGCCGTGCCTTCGTCGGGTGTCGTCAGGGTCGTCAGCATATGGAACAGGGTGGTCTTTCCAGCCCCGTCCGGCCCGATCAGGCCGAAAATCTCCCCGTGTTCCACCTCAAACGAGAGATGGTCTACGGCAAGCTGCTTGCCGTAACGCTTGGTCAATCCACGGACGACGATGGCACGGTCGGTTGTACTCATAGGACCACGGTTCCTGACAGTCCAATCTTCAAGCGTCCATCGTTTTGGACGGCGATCTTCACGGCATACACCAGATTCGCCCGTGAATTCCGGGTCTGGATCGATTTCGGGGTAAACTCGCTTTCCGACGAAATCCACGTTACTTTTCCGGGATATTCGAACTGCTGATCCGCCCCGAAGTCGGCAACCACGGTTACCTCCTGCCCAAGTTGGAGACCGGCAAGCTGATCCGATGTGAAGTAGGATCGCAGATAGAGCCGCTCCATGTCCGCGACCTTCATGATCGGTCGGCCGGGCGACGCCAGCTCGCCGGCTTCCACGTACTTCGCGAGCACCAAGCCGTCGATCGGAGAAGAGATCCGACATTTCGTCAACTGATCTTCGACCTGCGCGATCTGCAGGTCAATCGCTGATGCATTCTCATCAATGGAAGTCACGCTGTTGTTAAGGGTGGACAGGCTCGCGTCCAACTGGCTGTTCAGCACATTGATCTGCGAGACGATGTCGTCCAGTTGCTTGGTCGTCGCCGCGCCATCCTCAAGGAGACGCTCCACCCGGTTCCGCTCCTGCTGCGCTTTGTCGATCTGCGCGCGGAGCGCGGCGACCTGACTGTCAACGTCCGGACGGTTACTCTCGACAGAAGAACGTTGACGCATGAGCATGAGACGCTGAAGATAGAGCTGGACGGAATCGATGCTTCCGACCTGTTCCCCCGCCCGCAGGCTGTCCCCTTCCTCGAACCGGAGGTCCAGAATCCTGCCGGTTGCTTCAGCGGAAACCGTCACCTCCGTGGCCTCGAAGGTGCCGCTGGCAGCATATTCCTGTGTATCGGCGCAACCGGTCAGCAAGAGGAGGGCCGCAATGGGTCTGATGAATGTTTTCATGGTTCGTTTGTATATTTTGAATTGACAGTGTGATTGAGCTCGTACAAGGCTTTGAGGAGCTCGGTTTCATGGGTGCTGCGGGAAAGCAGGGCGGCATTTTCATCGGTAATTTTCTGCAGCAGCTCGTAGGTGTCCATCACTCCGTTGTGGAACCGGGACTCCGCGGCCTGGCGGACGGCTGTCCGGAGTTCTACAATCCGGTTGTCGTCCGCGAGCGCTTTGCGCAGCCGCACGATCTCCCCGCCCTGCCGGTCGGTGAGCAGGCTGTTATTGAACAGAAACACATCCTTCTGCACCCGCGCGATGTCCTGTGCCGCGCGGATTTTCTGCCGGTTGTTCCGCAGGGTGTACAAGGAACTGACGTTCCATACCATCCGAACCCCGACCAGCGCGTTCCAGGACCAGTCGTGGTTCTGCATCGAGGCGAAATAGTCGAGTCCGGGGTAGCCGTAGAATCCCTGTCCGAAGAGACTGAAGCGGGGCAGAACCGACGTATTGACCCATTTCGATCGCGCGTCCAGCAGGTCGATCTGGGCATCGATCCAGTCCAGTTCCGGCCTTTTGACGGTGAGAAGCGGCGGTTCTTCCGACGGAGGCCGCTGCAGTCGGAGGTCCGGTTCGATTTCTTGCCCGATGAAATGACCGAGCATGATTCGATAACTATCACGTGAAGCCTGAAGCTGTGCGAGGGATTGACCCGCAGACAGTTTTTCCGCTTCCAGCATGTCGGCATCCGAGGCCATCGCCACCCCGTTCCGGACGAAGGAGCGAACTTTTTCGAGGTTGCTGTCCAGCAGGCCGATCATCTCTTTCGTCAGGTCGATCCGATTGTCCAATAACAGAATCCCGAAATACAATTCATCCACCCGGCTTTCCACTTCATACAGTTCGACATCCAATGAACGCAACTGTTCTTCCGCTTCGGCTTTCGCTACGGCGCGTTCCGCATGAGACTGGCCCCCGTCCCATAGAGTCTGGCTGATATCCACCGCAACACGGTACTGATTTTTCTCCATACCGGGCATTTCGGTGCCGGCCGTCGCGAGCATCGCCGTCATCTGTTCCGGAAAAGACGGCACCTTGTTCTGCCAAGTCGCCTGGCCTTGCAGGGCGATCTGCGGAACCCAGGCAAGGGCTGCGTTGGCAAGACTGTAGGATCGGGTCTGTTCGATCAAGGCATATCGCCGGATGGCCGGGTAATTGTTCCGTGCCAATTCCCTGCATTCGTCCAGCGACGGCTGCGCGACCGCGAACCAAACGGCCGGCAGAAACAGGAAGAGGAGGATGCATCGTTTCGTATTCATAGTCTTATTCTGAGTCTTTTGATGATCGTTTCGATGTTTTCTTCCTTCCGGATGCGGAAGAATTCTTCCCGGCTCATCACGGGATACCCAAGGACGTGCTGTCCCATCTGATAAGCCAACAAGGAGAAGAGATTCAAAGCCATGATGTCCATTGCCAATGACCGGGCATCCACGCTTTCGATCTCACCCTGCTCAGCTGCCTTGTCGATGGCGGATTGCAGGTTCAAGATGATTCCCTTTCCGTTCACGCCCATTTCCGCCTGAAAGGCGGCATAGACTTCCGGGTTTCCCAGCACATGGTTGATCATGAAGCGCGGGAGTTCGGGATTCCGGACTAAAAAATCAAAATGATCGGTCATCCCTTGTCGGATCCGCTCCAACAAAGGAAGGCTCTCGTCTCCAAGCACTTTGAGCACGGATTCAACGATCAACCGGAACTTGTCCTGCATGATTTTGTTGAAGAGCTGCTCTTTGGTGCGGAAATAATAATGAAGCATGGAATGGGTCACTCCGGCATTCCGGGCGATTTTGACCGTCCGCGCTCCTTCCAGCCCTTTTTCCATGAATTCCTTCTCGGCTGCCCGGAAAATGGCCTCCTCAGTGGATCCGTTGCGTGTCATATTTTTAAACAATTTTGTTCAACAATATTGTTTATACAAAGATACGACATTCCGGGGAATATGCAAGAAAAAATTACGGGACGGTGGAAAAAATCCGGTTTAGCCGGTGAGCGGACAATGCGCGGCGATGGGCGACGGGAGAAACAGCAGCGTTTTACACCCTGACAGTTAGCGCTTTAATGATTTCAATGCGTCGTTTTTTTGACCTATTGGAATCATCAACACCGTCAATCACAACAAGTTGCATAAAACAGAACGGGGATGGCCAAAAAGCTTTTTGGCCATCCCCGCATTCCAAAGGACGGAGAATTACTCCCCGGGCTGAATCGCTCCCACGGGGCATGCATCGGCGCAGGATCCGCAATCTATGCACGCATCCGGGTCAATATGATAAACATCTCCTTCGTGAATAGCGCCATGGGGGCACTCACCCAAACATGTTCCGCAAGCAATGCAATCGGTTTCAGAAATTTTATAAGCCATTTTCAGAATACATTAAAGAGTTGTTGCAAATATAGTAATAATATTTAAAAATCACTTGTTCCGACCGGTAATGCCGGAAGCGCGTCGACTCCGTCCCGCTAAAGAATCAATGCCAGAAGGGAGAGCGGCAAGGCAATGACAATCTTGATGGCTTTCGCCTTGAGCCAGGAAATTTTGCTGTCGGCCAGGAGGGGCAGGGAGGCATGGCCGTCCTGCACGATGGAATTGGCGAGCAATACCGGGAACGGAATCATGCCGCCTGCGAATAGGGTCACGAAGATCATGTGGGGACCGGATTCGGGGATCAGCCCGACCGCCATAGCCAGCAGGATCATAAGAACGGGATTATCATTGATCCAAAGGCGCAGGTCGAATGCGCTGAAGAGCGCGCCTGTGACAAGAAGGACGAAAAAAGTCCAAAGGAAGATGGGCGCGAGATGCCGGCGGACGATGTGCTCCCAGAGATGTTCTTCGACGAAATGGTCGGAAGCGAACAGCAGCGCCGCCAGCACGAACAGGCTCAGCGCCCCGAACACCCAGAACATCCATTGCTCATTGAAAATGCGCAATTCGTCCGGGCGCGGTTCTTCCTCCTCGAAGATGCCGAGAACAAGTGCTCCGACGAATACGGCCACACCGATGAAAAGGACGATCCGCTTCCAACCGAAATGCCGGGATGTGAAAGATTCCGCGGGGTGACCGTCAGGCTCATGCAGATCATAGGCATCTTCCAGCCGGGTGGGAAGCGACATGTCCTTGCGGAACAGAACAGTGATGATCCAACCGGCGCCGACCCCCAATACGAACAGGAAGGCGAACAGGAGGGTTGCCTTCCCCGGAAAGAGGGCCAGCATCAGAAAAGATTCATCTCCGACCGTAGCGATCATCATCGCCAGCAGGGCGCCGAAACCGATCATGCGATGGGTGTACAGAGAAACAGAGGCGAAGCCACCCACACAGCCGGGCACCGCTCCGAGCAAAGCGGAAAAGAGAACCTGCGCCAACCGCGACTTCCGCAGAAAGGAAAAAGCCTTCCCGCGGGACTCCACGTGGAAGGATTCGATCAGCAGCATCATGACCACGACGAGACCGGTGATCAGGATGGTATCGCGCAGGGTAGTCAAAAGAAGTGCTTGCATCGTCCGTATTACCCCCTGCCCCTATTCAACCCATCCGCTCAGGAAAAGGTTTACGATCGGACGAAGGGGCGAATTGGTGTACATCGTCAGCAATATCAGGGTGTCGCCGGAAGGGAATCCGGAAGTGTCCAGACTGACGACAAGCGTCCCTTTCCCCGCCGGCGCGATGGTCGGCACGGAGACAGGCTTCAGCTGATTGCTGTCGGAATCAACCTTGTAGATGATCAGGTCGCTCTTCCCCTGATTCTGGATCGGAAAAGAGCCGGTGACTTGGGTTCCCGCCTTGACTTTCGGAAAAGCAAAGGTACTGGCAGTCAGCATCGGACGGGAGCCGTTCTCGCGCTGCTCGGCCGTCCAGTCTGAAAAATTCTCCCGTGTAATAGCAAAAATGCCGATCTGAGAATGACCGGCACCCAGATTTTCATTTTGATCCGTCCGCAAGGCTTCCGCGCCCGGGGCCTTGTCCGGTTCCCGGGCAACAGGACCGGCAACAGCCTTGTATTCTTTCCCGTTCACGACCGGAGTAGCATAGTACCAGTTCAGCCCCCAGAGGCTCCGGTCCGAAGCGACCGTATACTGCAACAAAGCCTTGCTCTTCGGTGGAACGGGATTGGGCGAAACCGAGAGGGACAGCCCTTCGCTGACGTTTTTGAAGGCCAGTCTCAGCGGCTTGGCACCCAAATTCGCAATTGTTACTTCGCCTCCTTTCTGCTCCCCCTGGAGCATGTTTCCGGCTTTGATCTGGGCTTCTTTGAGACCCAGGCTCCCGAATGTCAAGGGATAGGCTTCAGTGAGGCTCAACTCTTTCTCATGGCTTTCTCCACGCAGGCGTAGAATCACGGGCATCTTGATACCGGAGAAATAAACGGTCAGGGACTTGTCGAACGGGGTGGCGGCGCCAAGATTGTCGTACGTCCCCTGGATGGTGCCGGACTCTCCGGGTTTGATCGGCTGGCGTGACCATTGCACGTTCGTACAACCGCAGGAGGAAACCACATTGTAGATGGCAATGGGGTCCTTTCCGATGTTTTTAGCAGTAAAAACGGCGGTCACAGGCCCGTCGGAGAGCAGAATGTCTCCGAAATCGTGGACGGTCTTGTCAAACTGCACCCGGTCCTCGAAAATGTTTCCGGGCTTGCTGCTTTGGGCGGAGGCCGTCGGGTAGACAAGTCCGAAGGACAAGGCTGCAAGTACGAATATTCCAATCAGTTTCTTCATGACACTTTCTCCTATGCAAAAATCTTTCCAAAACGTCGGCAGCGGATTCCGGCACAGCGCATCATACAAATATATGAAGAATATTTTGTAAATTTGCCGTATTATGGCCAATGAGAACCTAAGTAATTATACAGACGCCAACATCAAGACGCTGGAAGGGGTCGAGCATATCCGACGCCGTCCGGGCATGTACATCGGACGGCTGGGGAACGGTTCGAACCCCGGAGACGGAATCTATGTGCTGCTGAAAGAAATCATAGACAACTGCATCGATGAATATTCCGCCGGATTCGGCAAGCAAGTCATCGTCAACATCGACGGGCTGCAGGTTTCTGTCCGCGACTTCGGCCGCGGAATCCCGCTCAACTCCGTGGTCAAAGCCACGAGCGAGCTGAACACGGGGGGCAAATTCGACGACAAGGTCTTCAAAAAGGCCGTCGGTCTGAACGGTGTAGGCACCAAGGCTGTAAACGCCCTCTCCTCCGAATTCTACGTCTCCTCCTTCCGGGAAGGAGAAAGTTCCTGGGCACGCTACGAACGCGGAGAACTGATAGACAGCGGAAAGAACGGGAAGGTCGCTGAGCGGAACGGCACCCTGGTGACCTTCACGCCGGATCACGAGATGTTCGGAGACTTCGACTTCAACATGGAATACGTCGAGACGATGGTCAAGAACTATTCTTACCTGAAGAAAGGACTCACGCTCGTACTCAACGGCACTTCCTACAAGTCGGAAAACGGCTTGCTCGACCTCGTGAATGAAAATCTTTCCGAAACACCCCTCTACGAACCCATCCACCTGGAGGACGAAGACATCGAAGTCGTGCTGACCCACGGCAATTCCTACGGCGAGAACATCGCTTCCTTCGTGAACGGACAGAATACCCGCGACGGGGGGACGCATCTGGCCGCCTTCCGGGAAGCGGTCGCCAAAACGCTGAAGGACTATTTCAAGAAAGATTACCGGCCCGAAGACTGCCGCCAGGGCATCATTGGCGCCATCAGCATCCAGATTCAAGAGCCGAACTTCGAAGGACAGACCAAGACCAAACTCGGATCGACCTACATGTGGGAAAAATTCAAGACTGATGCCAACGGAAAGAGAATCCAGAACCCGGACGGTTCGCTGGAAATCGACCGAGGCCCCACGATCCGCACCTTCGTCAACGATTTCATCGCCAGGAAACTGGACAACTTCCTGCGGATGCATTTGGACATCGCGCCCATTATCGAAGAGAAGATCAAGGCTTCGCAGGCAGAACGCGAGGAGATCGCCGGGATCCAAAAGAAGACCCGCGAGCGAAACAAACGGGCCAACGTCTACAACCGGAAACTGCGCGACTGCCGTTATCACTTCGGAGACAAGATGCCCAAGGATGCGGAAGAAGACTTCGGGGAACTTTCGAGCATATTCATCACGGAAGGAGATTCCGCTTCCGGAACCATCACCAAGACCCGGAACGCCAACTATCAGGCGGTGTTCAGCCTCCGGGGCAAACCGATCAACTGCTACAAGGAGAGCCACAAGCGGGTGGCTGAGAACGAAGAGTTGAACCTGCTGGTTTCCGCCTTGGGTGTGGAAGACGATCTGGATAACCTGCGTTACAACAACATCGTCATTGCGACTGATGCCGACGACGACGGGATGCACATCCGGATGCTGGTTCTGACTTTCTTCATGAAGTTCTACCCGGACCTCATCCGCCGCGGACATGTGTATATCCTCCAGACTCCCCTCTTCCGCGTCCAAAACAAGAAGGAACGTCGGTACTGCTATTCTGTGGAAGAGAAGGACAGAGCGGTCGAGGAATTGAAGACCCCCGTCCAAATCACCCGTTTCAAAGGACTGGGAGAGATTTCCGCCGACGAGTTCTCGAACTTTATCGGGGATGACATGCGGCTGGACCTGGTGAAACTTTCGGAGGAGGAATCCATGTCCCAGATCATGGAATTCTACATGGGTGACAACACGATCGACCGACAGAATTTCATCCGGGCGAATCTGCGGAGCGAGAAGGAATTGGAAGACGTAAACGTTTGATACAATGCACAATTGGGCGAAATTCTGCGGCTGGCTGCTGAAAAAAATGGGCTGGACCTCCGTAGGAGGACCGATGACTGAAAAGAAGGCGATCGTACTCGGAGTGCCGCACACCTCCGCCAAAGACTTTGTGGTCTCCTATCTGTTCTACACCCAATTCGGGAAAACGGCGCATGTGATGATCAAGAAGGAGTTCTTTTTCTGGCCGCTGGGAGTTCTGCTCCGCAAAGTCGGCTGCATCCCTGTAGACCGGAGAAACGCGGCGACCCTCGTCAAAAGCCTCATCACCGAGATGGAAAAGGAAGAAGAATTTCACCTTGCCATCGCGCCGGAGGGAACCCGGAAAGCGATCCGGAAATGGAAAACCGGCTATCACCTGATCGCCAGGGAGGTCGGCTGTCCGGTGTACATGGGTTATTTCGACTGGGGCACGAAGCGCATTAGCGTAGGCACCAAAATCGAACTCACGGAAGATGCCCGGGCAGACACGGATCGGATTCAAGCGCGCTACGAGAAGATGAACCTGGTTGGAAGGCATCCGGAAGGATTCATCACCCATTGAAACACATGATTTATATTCCGCATGGCTGACAAATACAGAAGATTTACCACGAGCAAGGAAAGCTATGTGACCACCCTCGCAAAATTGTTCGACTATTGTACGGACAGTTTCGCAAAAAGACCGCTGTCCCGTTTCGTGGACGGAGGACAGGAATATACCTACCTATCATTCAAGCAGAAGTGCCTGGAGCTTTCCCAACGGTTCAACCGCTACGGAATCAGCGCCGGCGACAAGGTCGCGATCCTGTCCCAGAACATGCCCAACTGGACCGTAGCCATGTTCTCCTGTGTCCCTTTCGGACGGGTTACCGTGCCCATCCTGCCGGATTCTTCGCAGAGCGAGGTGGACAACATCCTAAACCATTCGGACTGCAAAGCCATCTTCATTTCGCAGCGCCTGCTTCCGAAGCTCTCGGAAAAAGCCGCTGCGAAACTGACCCTGGTCATCAACCTCGAAACCTTCGAACTCATTCGAAAAGATGACGCGGCTTTCACCTGCGAAGGACGCGTGACGCGTCCCCAGCCGGACGATCTGGCCTCCATCATCTACACGTCCGGCACGTCCGGGAATGCGAAGGGCGTCATGCTGAGCCACCGGAACTTCTGCCAGAACATCATGGCGGCAGCCCATGCCCAAAAGACGCATAAGCGAGACCGCTGGCTGTCGATCCTCCCCATGTCCCACACGTACGAGATGGCCTTCAGCCTGCTCTATCCGCTCTATGCAGGAGGTTGCGTCTACTATATTCAGAAACCGCCCACCCCTTCCATCCTGATGGCTGCCATGGCGAAAGTCCGTCCGACCATCATGTGTTCGGTACCTCTGATCATCGAGAAGGTCTACAAGACGGCGGTGGTTCCGGTCGTCGAAAAGAGCCGGATCCTCAGTTGGATGAGGGATCGTATGCCCCGTCTCCTCTATTGGTTCATCGGGAAGCGGCTCAAGAAAAGTTTCGGAGGGAAGATCAAGTTCTTCGGCATCGGCGGATCCAAACTGGATTCTACAGTCGAGGATTTCCTGCTGAAAGCGCGTTTCCCGTACGCCATCGGCTACGGGCTGACTGAAACCGCCCCGCTGATCACGAACGCTATTGTCGGGAAAACGAAGGTCGGCTCGATCGGGGTGCCCGCCTACAATGTGGAAGTGAAACTCAGGAACGTGGATCCGGAAACCGGGGAAGGTGAGATCATGGCCAAGGGCGACAACGTGATGCTGGGTTATTACCGGGATCCGGAACGGACGCGTGCGGTGCTCTCCGACGACGGTTGGTTCCGGACCAACGATCTCGCCACCGTCGACTCCAAGGGACGCTACTACATCAAAGGCCGACTCGGAAACATGATTGTGGGCCCAGCGGGCGAAAACATCTATCCGGAGGAAATCGAGCAACTGATCAACACCATCCGCGGGGTAAATGAATCCCTCGTGGTGGAGCGGGAAGGCAAACTCGTAGCCCTGATCAAGTTCGACGACAGCGTGTTGAACTGGAACCAAGAACGGGAGGACAATTTCTTCAAAATGCTCGAAGAGCGGAAAAAGACCGTCCTTGAATATGTCAACAAGCATGTTTCCAAGCAGTCCAAGATCAGTGACGTAGAAGCGATGAAGGAAGATTTCGAGAAGACAGCCACGCAGAAGATCCGCCGATTCAAGTACAAGGAACCGTCCCGGAAAGAAGAAACCAAGTCCGAAGAACCATGACACCTTTTCAACAAATCGCAGCGTGCGCGTTGGTGACCCTGTACGTCTGCATCCCTTCTTTCAAGCTGTCCGCGCAAGTCTTGACGGAAGCGGACAGTTACCATGCGGCCTTGAATGAACGCTACATCTACGCGGTCATGAAATTTCAGCGGCTGCGCTATGACCGGTACCGGATCACCGTAGACTATGGTCAAGAACCCAGTTCTTCCCGGGATCACGTGCTGAGCAGCCGGACCGGCATCCGCTATTTCAGCTCAACGGCGGAAGCGCTCAACTGGCTAAGCGCCAACGGGTGGAACCTGCAGCAGGTCATCGCGGACTACAGCGCCTCCGAGGAAGGCGGCAGCACCTCCTTCTCTTACCTGATTCGCAAGAACGTAACCGGCATGCCTGCGTCCGAAATCAACCGGCAGTTCAACCTCTTCTCTTCACAGAAGAACAGACGTTCCCTCGACGGCCTCCAGCCCCAGCAGGACAAAAACGGCAACTTCCCGGAATAGAGATCCCGGATCGGAAGAGCGTTTTCCGGTTGGTGGAAAGAGTATGCGGAATCGTGAAACCGCAATCGATCGCCACTTGGCTCTGAACCATTTTGGAAGAGGCATACCGGTCGTTGAGGATACTCCCGATCGAGGGAACTTCATCCAGATCCGGAGGAATCCGAGCGCTTCCGTATTGAGCCGAAAGAAAGGTACACCCCGTTCCGTCAGGATGTCGATGACTGGATTGGGGTGTGCGTCCTCTTTGTTCGTGAAAATAAGGATCATCGTACCGTAAGAAGGTTGTGGTAAACCTGGTCCCAGACAAACTACTGATACTCCACACTCGGCCGGATATGGAGTATCAACCCGTAGAATCAGGTGTTCCAACATGATCTGAACGCGAGCGGATAGCATCTTCGTCATCCTCGGGATTAAAAAATTACCACATTTTCTTACAAGGACACGCGAAAACACTTTCGCTATATTTCAGCTCGGCAAACGCCTTGCCCTTCACAAATGAATATTCTTGAAAAAAATCATCACAGGGCAGAATCTGAAAGCATGGCAGACAGCAGGGGTAGGTCGCAGTGCATCCGTTCTTGCTTCGGCGCGGGGATTTCCCAAAGCACGGGAACGGCCGCCTGGCGCACAGGGTGGTGTAGGGCATATTCCGGTTGAAGATACCCCCTTTAAAGGGGGATGTTGCAACGCCATAGTGCCTTGCAGAGCACCCCAAGGCCCTACCCCGTTCCCGTGCTTTGCGAAGGGGCCCGGAAATACCCTCGCAAACCCGTAGGCACCCGCAGCTCGTCAGCGGGAGGGTCACAAAAACGGCCGGCTGATTCACTCAGCCGGCCGTAAAAGCATCCGGAACAAATTTATTCGGAAACGACTTCGAATTTAAGGGTGGCGAATACTTGTTTGTAGCACTTCACCGAAGCCTCGTATTCACCGAGTAACTTGACATCATCGGGAACGGTGATGTTCTTTTTGTCGATTTCAATACCCACGTTGTGGAGGGCCTCCGCAAGCTGAGCCGCTGTAACGGATCCGTAGATCTTACCCGTCTCGCTCACCTTGACAGCGACCTTGATCGGCATCTCTTCGATCTGCTTCGCGAGCGCTTCAGCATCCGCAACCAGCTTCGCCTCTTTGTGCGCGCGCTGACGGACAGTTTCTTCGTGCTGCTTGATGGCAGCAGGAGTGCCCGAAACGGCGAACCCCTTGGGGATCAAGAAATTGAGAGCATACCCAGGCTTCACTTCAACCACATCCCCGGGCTCGCCGAGGTTGGCGACTTCTTTCTTCAAAATAATCTTCATAGCGAGTATCTCCTATTTTATTTAAGCAAGTCCGTCACGTAGGGAAGCAGCGCAAGCGAGCGGGCACGCTTAATGGCCCGAGCCACTTTCCGCTGGAATTTGAGGGAGGTTCCGGTAATGCGGCGCGGGAGAATCTTCCCTTGCTCGTTCAGGAACTTCTTCAGGAATTCCGGATCCTTGTAATCGACGTATTTGATGCCTGCCTTCTTGAAACGGCAGTACTTCTTCTTTCTCACCTCGACTGCAGGAGGATTGAGATAACGGATTTTTCCGCCTTTCGCGTCATTCTGTGCCATATGTATTCCTCCTTGATTTATGCATTGTCTTCATTAGCCTCTTCCTCCTCGTCATCCACATCGTCGTCCTGCAACTTGGCTTTCGCCTTCACGGGAGCGGCTTCGACCGGGGCCTCAGCCTTCTTCTTGCGATTTTCTCTACGGTGTTCCGCATACGCGACCGCATCCTTGTCCAAGGCGACGGTCAAAAAACGGATGATCCGCTCGTCACGGTGATACTGCGTCTCGAGCACATCTACAAATTCAGGGTTGGCCCTGAACTCGATCAAGTAATAAAAGCCGGAAGTCTTGTGCTGGATCGGATAAGCCAGCTGACGGAGCCCCCAGTCCTCTTCGTACACCACCTCGCCCCCATTGTCTTTGATGAGCTGGATGTACTTGGCAACCGCTTCCTTCATCTGTTGTTCAGACAAAACGGGAGTAGCGATGAAAACGGTTTCGTACTGTTTTAGCATCTTGTAATTGTTTAATAATAAATAAATTGCAATCCTTTTGGAAACGTATGCCAACCAAAAGGACTGCAAATATAAACATTAATTTGCTTTCCGGCAAACCTATTTCTCAGGAATGTTCTCCAGCACAGCGGTGACGAACTTCCATGTGGCGCCGACCGAATCGATCTTCACCCGCTCGTCAGGAGAATGGGGATGCACGATGGTCGGGCCGAGGGAGACCATCTCCCAGTTCGGGTATTTGGCGCCCATGATCGCGCATTCGAGTCCCCCGTGCGTGGCAGTCACCTTGAGCTCCTTGTTGAAGAGTTTTTTGTAGGTGTCTTGGAGCACCTGAATCATAGGAGTTCCCAACTTGGGCGCCCATCCGCTGTACGCTCCTGAAGTGGAATACTTCGCACCGGCCAGTTCGAAGGTATAACGGATCGAATCCGCCAACGCCATCTTCGCGGCGTCAATGGAGCTCCGCGTCAAGGAATGCACCACGAGATGTCCTTTCTCCGTGCGGACGATCGCCAAGTTCGTGGAGGTTTCGGTAAGTCCGGGCAGGGTGTCGCTCATGCGCTTTACCCCGTGCGGGCATGCGAGGATAGCCTTCAGCGCCCGTTCGACGACCTTCGGGCTGATATAACGCGCAGCATTCTCCGACTGTTTCTCGAACAGGAGGCTCATGCCGGGATCCGAGTATTGGTACTCGAACTTGATGTCGGCGAACACCTTCTCGGCAGCGGCTTTGAACGCGCGGACGTGCTTGGAAGGGATGACCAGGTCGGCCTCCGCTTCGAAAGGAATCGCATTGCGCAGGGATCCGCCCTTGATATTGGATACCTTGACCTCGAAGTCCGCGATCGTGGCCATGAGAATCCGGCAAAGCACCTTGTTTGCATTGGCCCTGCACAGCGCGATGTCCATTCCGGAGTGTCCGCCCTTCATGCCTTTGACGGAGAGCTTGTAGGTCACCATGTCTCCGGGCACCGCATAGGTCCGGTAGGAGAAGTCCGCGGAACCGTCAATTCCGCCGGCGCAGCCGGTGCAAAGTTCACCTTCCTCCTCGGAATCGAGATTCAGCAGAATGTCTCCTTTGAGAACCCCGGGCTTGAGCGCGTTGGCACCCGTCATGCCCGTTTCCTCGTCATATGTAATCAAAGCCTCGAGCGGTCCGTGCTTCAGTGTCTTGTCCTCGAAAACGGACATCGCGATCGCCACGCCGATGCCGTTGTCCGCGCCCAGAGTGGTACCCTTCGCGCAAAGCCATTCTCCGTCGATCCGGGTTTCGATGGGATCCGTCAGGAAATCATGCTTCGTGTCCGCTGTTTTCTGCGGAACCATGTCCATGTGGGCCTGCAAGATGACCCCTTTCCGGTTCTCGTAGCCCTTGGTCGCGGGAGCTGAGAATATAATGTTGCCTGTATCGTCCCGCTTGACATCGATGCCACGTTCTTTTCCCCATGCAAGGAGAAATTCCTGGACTTTGCTTTCGTGTTTCGAAGGACGAGGCTGCCTGGTCAACAGATAGAAATTGTTCCAGACGATTTTGGGTTGCAAATCTTTGATTGTCATAGTGCTGATTATAGTTGATAAAAAAAGTCGTTCCTATTTGCCGAGCGGGAAGTAGCTTTCCGTTCCGAGCTGGTAGACGGGAATCCGGCTCTGGAGAATCGGTCGGACCCCGTCGGTGAGCTTCACAGTGCAGACCGCCGGGATCCGGCACAGCGCCACGTCCCCTTTGGCAGAACGGCCTTTGCCTGCTGCGGGAGCGATGTCCTGCGGAAGGATCTCCAGCAGATAGGGTTTGCCGGAGAGGTTGTCGGCGGCCACGATCCCGTCGGAATCGGAAATGCGGAAGGCCACGTAAGTCTGATTCTTCTGTCCTCTTACGGGGACGACATCGCAGGTGACCTTCTGCGGTTGAAGTTCACTGTAGCCCACAAAGAGAGACATGTATTCTTTCTCCAAGGCGGCGATCTCCGCAAGAGCGGCACCCATGGCTTCGCCACTGTAAGTCGCGTCCGTGTCACCGATCACGATCTGCATCCGCTTGCGCCTTAGTTCGAAGATCACATCCGCCGCCTCTCGCGCCCGCTGTTCCAAGGGCTTCTCGACAACCATGTTCTGCTGGACCGCCACCCGGTTGTAGGCCGCATCATTCTGAACGCCGCGGAAAAGGGTGGTCGCCTCCGACGTGAGGTTCGAACTGATGCCCCGTTCGGAGAAATCCGCAGCCCTCGGGGACGGGAAACGCCACTGGGACGTTTCTCCGAAACTCCCGTCGGAAACCGCGATCAACCCTTGACTGGACAAGGAAAGATAAGCGGTCTTTTCGGGATCGATGAAAAAGCGCGCGGAAGGATCCGCTTCTATGTACGGCGTCATCTTCACGTCATCGAGCGTACAGGTTGTCTGATCCTGTTGTCTCGCTTGGACGCCGAGGTACTTTTCGGCAAACTTCGCATAGGGTCCAGCGAAGAAATGCTCGCAGACGGCTTCCACTTCCAACCTGATCGTTGTCTGAGGAAGAGCATAGGAAACAGTTCCATACGGATCTTGCGCCCGGATCGGGCCGGCCGGCAGCAGAGCGCACGCCAGAAGCAGCATGGGGAGAGTGGGAATACGTTTCATAATCCAGGGTAGTTTTTCATTTCCAACGCTTGTGAGTCCATAGGTAGTTCCAGGGGGTCTCTTCGATGTCCTGCTGGAGCAAAGAATAAAATTTGACCATGATTTCATGAGGGGTCATCCGGGAGGCGTCAGGACAGATTTCCGTGAAACTGCAAGTGTAATGCCCCTTCGAAACCGGCAGATGATTCATGTAGAGCACGCTCATCCCCCGCTTGCGGGCGATGGAGGCTCCTCCCAGCATGGTTTGTGTCGGCTGATGCATGAATTCGACCGGATCGGGCGCGATGGCGTCCCGGTACGGATATTGGTCGGCCGGGACTATATAGATCTGCTTGCGTTCCTTGCTCGAAAGCGCGAAACGCAGAATATCCCGGGAACTGATGTAGCCTTTATAATCACGACCGGGCACGCCGGCGCACCGGTTCAGACGCATGATTTCATTCCAGGAATCGCTGGAAAGCGGCTTATAGACCACGATGGCATCGTCGCGGGCATAGCAGCCGCGGATTGCGGGACTGGAGCTGTAACAGACAAGTCCGCCCAGCAGTTCCCAGTTGCCGCAATGGGAGTCCAGGATCATTACACCCGGAGAATTCCGGAAGGCTTCTTCGAGTACTTCCGGGTTGGCGAGTTCGAAAAGCCGCTGCTTGCGGAACCGTTCCTCATTCGTACAGCCCCCGAACCAAACGGTTTCTGCGATGATCGTTCCGAAGTGACGGTAGAAACGACGGGCGATCTGCTTCAGATCACCGTAGTTCTTGTCGGGGAACGAGCGGGCGAGATTGGTCATGACGACATCCCTGCGATAGCGCAGCAGATCCCTCAGCACCCAAGAGATAAAACTTGCACAGGCATAGTGAAACCCCAGCGGCAAGGCGGACACCAACCGCAGAAACCCATACATCAGCTTTACCCCGATCTTCATATCTTCGTTTCTTTGTTTTGTAACTAACAAAATTACGAAAATAGTCGCAATAAATGAAAAAACAGTAGGAAAACGGCAGAGTCAAAAAGCAAGTGCGACAGGAAGGCGTAGGAGTCGGCGAAATACACCGTGGTCTTCAGATCCTGTGCGATGCGCTCGAGCCGCGCGCAAGGTCTCGCGGCTCACCGTAGACTTGTGCACTTTTGTGTTGCTTTTTGACCCTGTCCAACGCCGGCGGGCTACAAAGACGGCGTTGCGCTTCTATCTTGAACTTTCAAAAAAGTTCCGAGTATGTAGTGTGCAGCCACGAAATTCTATCTAACCATATTTCTTACTCTCTCTTGCAACTCCTTTATCCTCTGCATCAGAACTTCAAACTCCAGCGATTGACCATAAATGAATGAGCGTTTCATCTCAGCATAATCGGTTTCCCATTGCTTCATTTCCTTCTCCGGAATCATAAAATTGATAGTGGAAGGATTGTGAGCATCGTAATCGACATAATTTAAGGCATAATACGTTCTGCGATGCTCCACTATAGCGTTATATAGTGAGTTATCAGACAGGGCTTCACATCCATATTGTGTGTCCATAAGTCTTTCCAAATCGTATAAATGGCGAGACATTCTTAGACTTCTCGGCTTTTCCTTTTGGAACTCTTCGGCCAGCAGGAATAGTTTTTCCAAGAAAGTACGGGTTGGCACTACAGTTCTTACTTTGCAATTAGCACCGGTATCCTCACCTTCAAAACTCTTCTCTATCAAAGAATGGATATCTCGCGACTCCGTTGGTTCATCCATCGAAAGAGCGCTAACCTCAATCTTTACACGGGGAGGAATATACGTTATTGTCTCTTCAACAATTGAAGGATAGTGCAAAAGAATGACCGTCGGGTCTCTATCAGAATCTATTAAACGCCACTCCCCATTTTTATCTTGCTCTTTTGTCACATTTTCTATACTATAGCCGGAAACGCCAATTGCCCGCAAATTAGCATCCAATTGTGTTGAGAGCGTATCGTGAATATAGGCACGAGCCCTCTTGCGCAATTTTTCACGTTGATTTTTGCTTGTCTTCTCAATCCCGAAGAATGAATGGCTAATGGCCAAATCTATGTCTTCAGAAAAGCGTTCAATTAGATTGAAACCTTTGGAAAGAGAAGTCCCGCCTTTGAAAATCAACGACTCGCAACACTCAGTCAGGAACAGAGCTTTTAGAGTTACAGTTACCCACCAATCTTTTTCTATTGCTACCTGATTGATCCCCGGATGCCCGGTTTCCGTCTGTTGCAGCATTGCCAGACGATCCAGTATATTATTATTCAGCCACAATCTTCCCATATTTAATTATTAAGCATCGGTTTTACAATTCTCTTCATCCAAACAGGCATCATATCAACGTCCCCGGCAAGATTATCCTTATCAGGTTCTTTGGATATTAGTTCACGAATAATCCGTAATTCTTCGTTGCCGATATTTTCTTGCTTTAATGTCTTAAGAGCCTGCACCAATAAAGCTATCAGAGGTGTTTTATAACAGAAATTCTTGGGAACACCTCGTTTAAGCATTATCTTACGATTGGCTAATTTGATAGTTCGTTCACTACCTGTGGTTAGGTATGTATAATTCATTGGAACTTGGGTCGAGAGTCCCAATGCATTCAAAGCGGTCATTCCTGATGGCAATACTTCTGCTTTATCGCGAGCAGCAATCGCCCGGACAACTTTTTCAACAGATGGTAAGACCAAACCAAACCTACTCTTTCTCGGCTTCACATATATTCCTTGAGCAATCTTGTATAGCACTCCGCTACTTGTCAGTTCCGACAAGGTACTTCCTACAAACTCGGAGTGATATTCGGGAAAATCGGAGCGAAACAATACACTGTCTTCAGGTAATGCCACTATTCGATCTTTAAGAGTTATATTTTCTGTAATGGAATGTTCGCTGCTCATAACACCTTTGAAATTTTGCTGTTTTTTCAAAGGTAAAGTTAGGAAGTTTTTTTGAAACGAGAAAACAAACGATGAAAAAGTTCCGAGGGCAGAGTCAAAAAGCAAGTGCGACAGGAAGGCGTAGGAGTCGGCGAAATACACCGTGGTCTTCAGATCCTGTGCGATGCGCTCGCGCCGCGCGCAAGGTCTCGCGGCTCACCGTAGACTTGTGCACTTCAATCTGCCGGGCAATGGCGCTAAGGCTCTTGCCTGATTGCAAACCCAGGTAGATTGCGTTTCTTTGCTCTCGGGTCAATGGATGATATTTCATAACCTTTGATTTTGTTCTTTATGCACAAAAAAACTATATTAGCGCGTTGAATTGCTAATTCTGTATTAAAAATATATAGTATTTATGTTCAAAGGACAACCCAAAGGGCTCTTCGCCCTCGCTCTGGCCAACACGGGTGAACGCTTCGGCTACTACACCATGTTGGCCATCTTCATGCTCTTCCTGCAGGCTAAATTCGGTTTGGAGCAGGCTGCGGCCAACCAAGTCTACGCCATCTTCCTGGCGGCTGTCTATTTCATGCCCGTAATCGGCGGCTGGCTCGCCGACAAGATCGGATTCGGAAAATGCATCGTCACGGGCATCTGCGTCATGTTCGTAGGCTATGCCTTCCTCTCCATCCCGACCGCCGCGAATGGCTTGGGCTTCGCGCTCATGATCGGAGCGCTCACGCTGATCTCCATCGGCACAGGTCTCTTCAAGGGTAACCTGCAAGTGATGGTCGGCAACTTGTTCGACGAGCCCAAGTATCAGGCCAAGCGAGACAGCGCCTTCAGTCTGTTCTATATGGCGATCAACGTCGGCGCAATGTTCGCTCCGTCTGCAGCGACCGCGATCACGAACCGGTTCCTGAGCAAGGCCGGCCTCATCTACAAGGCTGACATTCCCGCCTTGGCCCACCAATTCATGGACGGGACCATCAGGGCGGCAGACTCCGCTAAGCTTGCCGACCTGGCTACGCAGATGCCGGATGCCCAGATTGCAGGTATGGGGCTGGAGCAGTTCTGTCCCTACTACATCGAACACCTGTCCTCCTCTTACAACATGGGATTTGCCGTCGCATGCGTTTCCCTGATCGCTTCCTTCCTCATCTACTTCGGCTTCCGCAAATGGTTCAAGCACGCGGATGTCAATGCCAAGCAGAAAGCCCAGACACAGGAAAATTACGTGGAACTGACTCCGAAGCAGACCAAGGATCGCATCGTGGCCCTGATCCTCGTGTTCGCAGTCGTGATTTTCTTCTGGATGGCCTTCCATCAGAATGGCGCCTCCCTGACCTGGTTCGCGCGCGACTACACCCAGAGCTATGCGACGGGTTGGACGCGGATCGGTTTCAACATTTGGGCGCTTGCCTTGATCGCGGCCTCCGTGTACACCCTGTTCGGCATTTTTCAATCGGAGAAACCTTCCGGCAAACTCGGATGCGGAATCGTTACGGCTGCTCTCTGGTCAGGCGCATACCTGATCTATCGCGGGCTTGACAACCCCTTGTCAATCCAGCCGCAGCTTTTCCAGCAGTTCAACCCGTTCTATGTCGTTTCGCTCACTCCTGTGTCCATGGCGATCTTCAGCGCGCTCGCAAACAAGAAAAGCGCCCGGTATCCCCAGGGCATGGAGCCCTCCGCCCCGAAGAAGATCGGAATCGGCATGTTCGTGGCGGCCCTCGGCTATCTCGTCATGATTTTCGCTTCACGCGGTCAGATGTCCCCCGCTGCTTTGAGCGGAACCGTTTCCCCGGATCCCGTGGTTCCCACCTACCTGATGGGCACGTACCTGATCCTCACCTTCGCTGAACTGCTGCTCAGCCCGATGGGAATCTCATTCGTATCGAAGGTCGCTCCTCCGAAGTTCAAAGGTCTGATGATGGGACTCTGGTTCGCCGCCAGCGCGATCGGGAACTACCTGAGCTCGATTCCGGGCCTTCTCTGGAAAAAGGTCCCCCTCTATGTCAACTGGGTCGTGCTCATGATCCTCTGCACCATTGCAGGCATCGTCATGTTCGCGCTCTTGAAGAAACTCGAGGCGGCCACGGAAGACTAGTTGGACGCGGTGGCCGAAAAAGAGCTTCCGGAATGGGCGGAGATTTACGACGATCCGCAGAATTTCCGGAATCATCCGATTACTTTCCCGACCCGGTTCGCCGAACAGACGAGGGTCGGGCAACAAACACGCAACGATGCCGAGACTTTTCATCATATCGGGCTGCAACGGATCGGGAAAGACCACCGCATCCTATTCCGTGCTTCCGGAACTCCTGGACTGCGGAGAGTTCGTAAATTCCGACGAATTCGCAAAGAGCCTTGCGCCATTCAACCCGGAAAAAGCCTCCGTAGCCGCCAGCCGGTACATGCTGCTCAAGATCCGGTACCTGTTCGAGCGAAAGCAGGACTTCTGCATCGAAACCACTCTCGCAACCCGATTCCTGCTCAAAATGATCCGCAACGCGCAGGAAGCGGGCTATTACGTGACCATTGTCTATTTCTGGTTGAGTTCACCGGAACTGGCCATCGCTCGCGTCAAAGCCCGGGTAGAAGCCGGCGGACACAACATCAAGGAAGAGACGATCCGCAGACGGTACAGCCGGGGGCTCTACTACTTGTTCCGAGACTTCATTCCGCTTTGTGACCACTGGATCCTGACAGATAATTCAACGGATCCGGCCACGCCGATCGCGGACGGCACGAAGAACAGCCTTCACATCTCCGATGAAGAAAAATACGAGAAGATCCTCCGGATGAATGCCGAATTTGAAAAAATATTGGAAGGGACACGATGAAAGAGAAGCGTCTCTATCTGGATACATTCCGGGTGGATGAACCTGCGCTTGACAGGTTGATCGAGGAAGGGAGGAGAGAGGGCGGCGACTATTGCGATCTCTTCTTCGAAGATACCACTTGGACGGATCTGCTGCTCCGAGACGGACAGGTCGCCTCAGGAGGTTTCCATGTCGACCACGGAGTCGGCATCCGGGTGCTGCAGGGGGAAAAGACGGGGTACGCCTATTCCGAACGGACGGAATTACCATTGATGCTCGAGGCCGCCAAAGCCGCTTCGGCGATTTCGATGTCCTCTGCCATCCGCCGTCCGTTCCGGAAGGCGGGGCTGAAAACGGTTCGAAATGAAGCGCCCGAGATGCTTTCAGGATTCCGGATATTTCCGGAAAGAATGTCCTTTCCCGACCGGTATCCTTTCCGCGCGGACTGGAGAACCGAGGAAGCGCGAAAATTTGTACCGCTGCTGGAGCGCCTGGAAAGATTGATCACCGCGAAAGATCCCCGGATCGTCAAGGTCATCGTCAGGATGTCCAGCCAAGTCAGCGATATTCTTCAATACAATTCTTTCCGGGAAATGACCTTCGACACGCGTCCGCTTGCCAGCCTGGCGGTCTCGGTCATTTTCAGCCAGGGCAATGTCACGGAAAACAAGTCCGTATCCAGAAGCTTCCGGACGGGTCCTGAAATGCTAACGGAGGAACTGTTGTTGGAAATTGCCGAGGATGCGGTGCGGGGCATCGACGAACGGTTCGCGGCGAAACGGCCGGAAGGAGGAGAGATGCCTGTCGTCATGGGTTCCGGTGCCTCCGGCATCCTGCTCCATGAAGCCATGGGCCATGCGTTCGAAGCCGATTTCAACCGCAAGGGGCAGTCCATATTCAGCGACCGGGTGGGCCAAAAGGTCTGCGACGCGCGCATTTCCATCGTAGATGACGGAACCCTTCCGTCCAACCGCGGCGCCGTGAACTACGACGACGAAGGCGTGCCTGGACAGAAGACGTACATGGTCCGCGAAGGGGTGCTGCGTTCCTATCTCCACGACCGCATCAGCGCCCGGTTCTACGGCGTGTCCCCGACCGGCAACGGCAGACGGGAAAGTTTTCGCTACCCTCCGCTTCCCCGCATGCGCGCCACCTACATGGAAAGCGGGGATGCCGATCCGGCCGAGATCATCGCCAGCGTGAAGCGAGGCATCTACGTGGATGAATTTTCGAACGGGCAGGTCCAGATCGGGGAGGGCGACTTTACGTTCTTCGTAAAGAGCGGTTCCCTCATCGAAAACGGCCGTCTGACCCGCCCGGTGAAAGATATCAACATCATCGGCAACGGTCCACGCGCACTGGCGGATATCGCGGCTGTCGGGAATGACTTGAAAATAGACGAAGGTGCCTGGACTTGCGGAAAGGGGCAGAGTTGCCCGGTTTCCTGCGGCATTCCGACGGTCCTGGTTGACCATCTTATCGTTGGAGGAGAATGACCATGATTCCTGAAAACGAGATACAAATCCTTGAGCGCGCTATGGCGATGGCACTGGAAGCCGGCGCGCAAAAAGCCCGGTTCACTTTGTCCTGGAGTTGTATGGATTCCTTCGCGACGCTCAACGGAGAATTGGATAGAGTGAACCACTGCCTGGACCATGCTTTGACAATCTGCCTCTTCGTGGACGGACGATTCGGGAGTTTTTCCACCAACCTGCTGCAACTGGAAACCCTGGGACCTTTTCTGCAAAAAGCAGTCTCGACCGTCAGGATGCTGGCGGAAGACCCCTGCAGAGACCTTCCCGATCCTGCGCGGACGGCCCGTGACGCTCGAACCGGGAGGGAACTCGGTCTGCTGGATCCAGCCTACGCTTCCATAAACGCCGCGCGCAGACTGGACTTGGCCGGCAAAGCGGCCATCTTTCCGGAAATGGGAAACAAGGAACTACGTTCCGACACGGGAATGACGTACCGGCTCATTTCCGAAGAAGGGGAATATTCCGACACCCTCACGGACCAGTTGGTAATCGACAGCAACGGGCTCCGGTGCCGGCACACCGAAACCGCCTTCGAATACGGGGTAGAAACGACCATACAAGACAGTGAAGGCCGGAAATACAGCGGCTATTGGTGGGACTCGTCTCCGCTTCTGGAGCGGCTCGACCTCCGCTTCCTCGGAAGAACCGCCATGGAAAGGGCTGCCGCGCAGATCGCTCCGGAGAATCCGGAAAGCGGGAAATACAACCTGGTAGTGGACAGCGAATGTGCCTCCAGGCTGGTGAATCCCCTGCTGAAAGCGCTCGGTGGATATTCCCTGCAGCAGCGGAATTCTTTCCTGGAAGGCACCCTGGGGACTCAAGTCTTTTCCGAAGGACTGACACTCGTGGACCGGCCGAGAACTCCCGGCAGGAGCGGATCCAAGCTCTTCGACTCGGAGGGCGTCGCCACGAAGGAGGCTCCGATCATCGAAGGAGGGATCGTTCGGACGTACTACATCAACACGTATATCGCCAGGAAGATGAACACGACTGCGACTGTGGAGGAAGCCCTGCGACCCGTTCTCCTCCCCTATCTTTCCCCCGTCTTGGGAGAACGTCCGTCCACCCTGGACCGGAAGGCCATCCTGGAGAAAGTCAAAAACGGGATTCTGGTGACCGGATTCAACGGCGGGAACAACAACTCCTCGACGGGTGATTTTTCCTACGGCATCGAAGGCTTCCTGTTCGAGGAAGGCAGAATCACCCGTCCCGTCCGGGAAATGCTGATTACCGGAAACTTTTTGACGTTATGGAATCATCTCCTCGCAGCCGGGGACGACGCCCGCTTCTGCATGTCGAAACTTATTCCTACCTTAGCATTCGAAAATGTCGATTTCAGCAGTTAAAACCGAATATAAACGATCCGAATATGAAAGTTGCAAACAACAAAGTGGTCGCATTGACCTATGAACTGGAAGTAGAAGGCGCCATTGCCGACAAGGCGACCGATGAGATGCCGTTGGAATATATTCACGGAAACCAGATGCTGCTCCCGAAATTCGAAGCGGAGCTTCTGGGAAAAGATGCGGGAGAAGATTTCAGCTTCTCGCTTTCCCCGGAAGACGGGTATGGCGTCGCCGATGAGAAACTCCGCATCGACCTCCCGAAGACCGCCTTCGAAATCGACGGAAAGATCCGCGAGGACATCCTGCAGGTCGGCCGGGTTCTTCCGATGCTCAACAACTCAGGCCAGATGGTCCAGGGGAGGATCCTAGAGTTGAAGGAAGATGCGGTCCGCATGGACTTCAACCATCCGATGGCCGGGAAGACGCTCTGTTTCAAAGGCAAGGTCATCTCCGTCCGGGATGCCTCCGAGAAAGAACTTCAGGAAGGGCTTCACGGAGAATTCCTTCCGGAAGAGTCCTGCGACGAGAGGGGTTGCTGCTGTCCCGGCTGCGAGGGACACGGAGAGGGCGATTGCTGTCAAGGAGAAAGTCACGGAGACGGAGACTGCTGCTGCAAGCAGGACGCGTAAGCATCACTCCATGAAGACGGCGGTTGTCATCCTGAACTGGAACACGGTCCAGTATCTGGAGAAGTTCCTTCCCGGACTGCTCGCCTCGATGCCTTCCGATGCGGAAGTGATCGTGGCTGACAACGCGTCTACGGACGGTTCCATGGACATGTTGTCCGCGAAGTTCCCGTCTGTCCGGCAAATCCGCCTCGACAGGAACTATGGCTTTACAGGAGGCTACAACCGCGCCTTCCAGGCCATCCGCTCCCTCCCGGACGCGGACGGACTGACGTATTTCCTACTCATCAATTCCGACATCGAAGTTTCTCCCGGCTGGCTGGAACCTCTCGTCGAATGGATGGACAACCACCCCGGCTGTGCCGCCTGCGGCCCGAAACTCCGCTCCTATTTCCGCAAGGACCTGTTTGAATATGCCGGGGCCGCCGGAGGCTTGCTGGACCGTTTCGGCTACCCGTTCTGCCGCGGAAGGGTACTGCGCCGGGTCGAACAGGACACCGGCCAGTACGACTCCCCCGCGGATGTGTTCTGGGTGACCGGCGCCTGTCTGCTGGTTCGCAAGCAATTATTCGAGGAAATGGAAGGACTGGACGAGCGTTTTTTCGCCCACATGGAAGAAATCGACCTTTGCTGGCGCCTCCAGCTGGAAGGCTACCGGGTGACCGTCGTTCCCCGGTCTGTGGTCTATCACTTGGGTGGCGGCACGCTGCCGAACCATTCCCCCTGGAAACTGAAGCTCAACTACAGGAACAACCTGCTCATACTGGAGAACAACCTTGCGAAAACCTATGCCCTGAAAAAGCAGGAGACAGGCTTCGCTCCCGAAATCGCAGCGAAGATCGCCTGCAGGGAGGCAAGGCTGACCCTCTTTTTCAGAAAGGTGCTGGACGTCTGTTCCGCCGTGGTGTACCTGCTGACCGGCAAGCTGGATTACTTCCGTTCCGTTCGCGAGGCGCACAAGGAATTCCGGCGTGCCCGACACGGAATCCGGCCGGAGAAAGTCCGGTCCTTCCTGGAACACCATCCGGATATTCCCGCTCCCGCTTTATTTCCCCGATGGATCGTATGGCACGCATTGACAAAAGGAGACCGTATTTTTGAGTATTTAAGGAAAAAGGTATGAAAATCGTCATCGTAGGGGCCGGGGAGGTGGGCTCCCATTTGGCCAAGATGCTCAGCCAGGAATGGAACGACATCACGGTCATCGACAGCGACGCCGAAAGGCTTGCGCGCTTGAACACGATTGTCGATGTGGTCACCATTGAAGGTTCGCCTTCCTCCATCAAAGTTATGAAAGAGGCGGAGGTACAGCGCGCGGACCTTTTCATCTCCGTCGTGCCCTTCGCCCCCCAGGATGTAAACATCGTGAGCGCCTTGCTCGCCAAAAACCTCGGAGCCAAACGAGTCACTGCAAGGATCGACGACGAAGAGTTTCTCACCTCGGAAAACCGATTGTTTTTCAAGCAAATGGGAATCGAACTGATGTTCTACCCGGAAAAACTGGTCGCAGACGAAATCGTGGATCTCCTGAAGCGGACGGCAGCGACTGAATCCATGGATTTCGGCCATGGCAAGTTGCAGATCGAAGTATTCAAACTGGAAGAGGATTCGCCGCTGCTGGACATGAAACTTTCGGAGTTCGCCGCCGTCGCTTCCTCATCCGAACTGCAATTCCGGGTCATCGCCATCACACGCTACGGGGAGACCTTGATCCCGAAACCGGAGACGAAGTTCCTGTACCACGACCTGGTGTTCATCATCGCCAAGCGTGAAGGGATCAAAAGCCTGTTGAAATTTCTGGGGAAGAGCGACATCGAGGTGAACAAGGTCCTGATCCTGGGCGGATCGCACATCGGGGAAATGGTCGCCCGGCAGCTGAGCAGCCATATCGATACCGTCAAGATCATCGAAAAGAACAAGGAGCGCGGCATAGAACTCTCCGAAAAACTGCCCGGCAACGTCATCGTCGTTACTGGGGACGGACGAAATTCCGACCTGCTGCTGGAAGAAGGGATCCGCGAATACGATGCTTTCGTCGCCTTGACCGGCAACGACGAGGCGAACGTCCTGTCCTGTGTCATTGCAAAAAAATTCGGGGTAGGACGCGTGATCGCCGAGGTAGAAAACATTGAATACCTGCATATCGCGGAAGAAATGGGCGTGGACGCCGTGATCAACAAAAAACTCGTCACGGCGGGACGGCTGTTCAAATTTACGCTCAGCGGCAAGGCCCGGATGGTGAAATACATGAGCGGCACCTCCGCTGAAGTGCTCGAATATACGGTACCGCCGGAGAGCGCCATCACGAAAGGCGCGCTCAAAGACATCGATTTCCCGCGGGATGCCGTGATCGGAGGGGTGATACGGGGCAGTGAATCCATCATCGCCGTCGGTTCGACCAGAATCGAGCCCTACGACCGCGTGGCCGTGTTCGCCCTGCAGAGCGCGGTTACGGAAGTGGACAAACTCTTCAGATGATCTCCTTTCTCACACAAGAATCTTTAGAGGCTGAGCTCAAGCCAGCGGGTTTCCTTTTCGTCAAGTTCCGAGGAGAGCGCGGCATATCGGTTCGTAAGTTTTTGAATTTCAGCGAAATCCGGGATCTCGTCCGGATTACCGTTCAAGCGCGCCTCCAGTTCCGCCTTCTCTGCGGATAGGGCGGCAATGTCCTTTTCCAGTTGCTCGAATTCGCGCTGTTCTTTGTAGGACAGTCGTCGCGGACGCGGCTCCGTTTCACTCGGGCTGTTCGCGACGCGCGCTCTCCGCTCCTCCCGGGCAGCATCGCGGGAACGGGCGCGCCGGTCAGCCTGCGCTTCTTTGAGAAAGGACCGATACTCGCTGTAGGATCCGATGAAATCTTTCACGTGACCGTCGCCGGTGAACACGAACAAGTGATCGACGAGCCGGTCCAGAAAATGACGGTCGTGCGAAACAAGGATCAAGGTACCCTTGAAATCCTTCAGATACTCCTCCAAGACATTCAGCGTCACGATGTCCAGATCGTTGGTCGGCTCGTCCATCACGAGCAGATTCGGCTGCTGCATCAGGATGGTCAGCAGGTAGAGACGTCGCTTTTCGCCCCCGGAAAGATTCGCGATGCGGTTGTTCAGCATGTCGTGGGAAAAGAGGAAGCGGCCCAGAAGGTGACGATCGTTGACCGTTTCCAGCACCGTCTGGCCCTCGTCGAAGGACATCCCTTCCTGCCGGTAATACCCGATCTTCAAAGATTCTCCCCATTCAATCGTTCCGGTCAGACAGAAATCGCCTTGAACGCTTCCTGATGGCGGCTCATTGTTTATCGCGACATCCTGGATAGCCCAAGGGACGGCAATAGGCACAAGCCGCCGTCCATTCTCGCATCCTGCGTCCCTTCGGGACTTGTCTGCTGCGGCTGAGCGCGGCTCGTGCCATACCGTCCCTTGAGGCACATACCCTGTGAGAATATTCAGGAAAGTCGTCTTACCGCAGCCGTTGGGGCCCACGATTCCGACCTTCTCGTACCGCTGGAAGTTGTAGGTGAAATCCTTCAGATAGCAAACCCCGTCCCAGCTGAAAGAAAGATCCTTGCAGTTGATGATCTTGGTGCCGAGCCGGGAAGCGCCCCCGACCTCGGACAGGCTGACTTGGTCTGTTCGATAGACTTGTTCGGCACGGTCTTTCAGATCGTAGAACGCATTCTTCCTGGACTTCGCCTTGCCGGTCCGGGCGCTGGGAGTGGAACGCATCCATTCCAGTTCCCGCCTCAAGAGGTTCCGGACTTTGTCGGTCTCGGCATTGTAGTTGTCGATCCGTTCCTGACGCTTCTCCAGATAGTTCAGATACCCGCCTTTGTAGATGTAGACCGCCCCTCGATCCATCTCCATCACGGTATTGCAGACCGCATCCAGGAAATATCGGTCGTGGGTCACCATGAGCAAGGTGCACCGGGCATGCGAAAGATAATTTTCGAGGTATTCGATGGCATCGATGTCCAGATGGTTCGTCGGCTCGTCCATAATGAAGAAATCCGCTTCGCTGGCAAGCATGACAACGATCGCCGCCCGCTTCACCTCTCCCCCGGACAAATCCCCCATCTTCTTGCTGAAATCCCGGAGACCGAAGGATGTCAGCAACTGCCGGATCCGCTGTTCGTAGTCCGCGCGGTGTTCCGGATCCAGATGCTCCATCCAGGGACGGCTGTCCGAAACGATCTGGCCGAACAAGGTCGCATCGGGATCGAAGGAATATTCCTGCTCCAGGAACGCGATCCGGATGTCTTTGAGAAACAAGATCTTTCCGCCCGAGTCGGATTTGTCTTTCCCGGCCAGAATCCGGAGCAAAGAGGTCTTCCCGGTCCCGTTCGGAGCAATGAGGGCGATTTTGTCGCCCTCATTGATGTTGAAGCCTATCTTCTCGAAAAGAACTTTCGGTCCATAGGACTTGCTGATGTTTTCAATCTGGAGATAACTGGCCATGAACTACCTTGCTTCATTCCGAGAGGTCGACCTTCTCTTTCCAGACTTCTCCGTTCCGTCCCTTGATGACGATCTCGATACCCTTGGCCGTGGAATCCGGCCGGGCGGCAAAGTAGTGGTTGTTCAGACTCGGCTGCTTGTATTCCGGAATTTCCCGATCTCCGAAAGCGGCCTCAATTTGCTTGATGAACGTAGGGGAAGCATCCATCACCTGCTCCATCGGTCCCTTCGGAACTCCGTCCTGATACCATTCCACGGTCCAGTCTTCGTCGTAGTCCCACACATTCGCCACGACGGCATCCGGATTCCAACGGGATGCGCCCAGCGGGATGATCTCATACTGGAAATCGTCCGGATAGTCGATCGGATGCGTGAACCAGCGGAAGTCGCCGTCGGTGGAGGAAAAAATCTGATAGCCGCGCGGAGTACCGTCAGGACAATATTCAGTGTCCCACCAAGTCCCGCAGATGCTTGGGGCAGTATGTTCCCGGATGTTCTCCGAATATGTCAGGTTGTTCTGAGTATGGTGATGGCCGGACAGGAAATCGACCCTGTAACCGTCGAGCAACTCCAGCAATTCGCTTCCCCTCACCACATACTTCTCCTGTTTCCAAAAATACAGCGGACTGTGTTGGGCGATGTACAAATGGGTTTCGGCAGGGATGTATGCAAGCAAACCCTTCAAGAAAGCGAATTCCCGGTCGGTATAGCCTTCCTGGTACTTCTTGTTGCCTTCGTAGATGATGTTGTCGAGTCCGATGACCAGATCCTTCCCCAGGAAGAACGCGAAGTTGACGGGGCCGAAAGCATCCTCGAAATCTTCCCGAGTCGCATCGTCTCCCGACTTGTTCTGGTTGTGGTCATGGTTTCCGATTACCGCATAGAACGGAATGCCGGTTCCCGCGATCGCCTGTTTATATGGCTCGAGCAACGCAAGATTGTCCCAGCAAACGTCCCCCAGCGCAATGCCGACGGTGTTCGAGACGGCGCCATATTTCCGCGCGTTCTCTATCAAATCTTCAAGCGGCTCCGCGCAAAACTGCGCGAACTGCTGTTCATTCTTGAACTGTGGATCAGACACGGAAAAGAGGGTGTAGTCCATCGTGTCGAGCGTCCGGATCAGATCGAAATCGAAGGAATTTCCGTCACCGGCACAGTGGTAAAACCGGGGCGCGCCCGAACTGAAATCAGCGGTATAACCGCTTGGGGTGACCACCCAGACGAATTTCGCGTCCTCAGCCAGCTGGAGTTTGAATTTTCCGTTCCGGCGGGTCGTCGTAAAGTTCGTTCCGTCCGTGACAATCACGCCGGAAAGGGCATCGCCGCTGCAATGCACCCGGCCGGAGACCTTGCGGGCCTCGGCCAAGGTGCAGACGAGCAGCGCGATTAAAATAATAAGAATTCGTTTACTCATTTTATGACAGTATTATAGTAATGTTATCCGGATACCAAGTATTGCAAAGTTCTTCAATTTACACAATTTTCGTTATATTCGTGCCTATTCATCACAAGAATGTAACACGATGCGGAATTTTCTGACGCCACCGCCTTTCAAAAATGAAATCGCCGAGGAAGAGGTAGGACCTCGCTACCGGAAACTCAGGTGGCAAGTGTTCTTGGGCATATTCATCGGCTACGCCGGTTTCTACATCGTCAGGAAGAACTTTTCCATGGCCATCCCGGGGCTCGAAGCGTTGGGCTTTCAGACCGGTGAACTGGCCGTTGTTCTGTCGATGAACGCCATCGCCTACGGCTTCTCGAAATTCCTGATGGCCAGCATCAGCGACCGGAGCAACGCCCGGCGCTTCCTCCCCCTCGGACTTGTACTGGCCGCCCTGTCGATGGCATTCATGATCGTTCCGGTGCAGTGGCTCGGGGTGGAGCACAAAAGCTGGGCGATCATACTGATGGCTGTCTTGAACTTTCTGGTAGGCTGGTTCAACGGTATGGGCTGGCCGCCCTGCGGCCGGGTCATGACCCACTGGTTCTCCATCAAGGAGCGCGGCCGCTGGATGTCCGTCTGGAACTGCGCGCACAATATCGGCGGAGCCTTGGTCGGCCCCATGGCCACCTACGGAGCCACTTGGTTCGGATCCTGGTTCTACGGGGCGCACACGGAGTATTATTTCTTGATTGGAACCTATCTTTTCCCCGCCGCGGTTGCCGTGCTGATCGCCATCATAGCCTACAGCCTGATCCGGGACACGCCCCAGTCCTGCGGCCTCCCCTCCATTGAAAAATGGTCCGGACATGCCGCGAAGAGCTATTCGGAGAAAAGCGAACAGGTACTGTCGATCCGGGATATTTTCAAAACCGTGCTTTCCAACAAGCTGCTGTGGTACATCGCATTTGCCAACGCCTTTGTCTACATGGTCCGGTACGGCTGCCTGGACTGGGTGCCCAAAATCCTGACCGACAAGGGCATTGACCTGACCAGCACGGGCTGGGCCTATTTCGCCTACGAATTCGCGGCGATCCCTGGAACTTTGTTCTGCGGATGGCTGAGTGACAAGGTCTTCCACGGACGCCGGGCGCTTCCGACCATCCTGTTTATGATCCTGGTCGGTGTCGCCATCTTCATTTATTGGCGGAACCTCGACAATCTGATCATCATCATTGCCTGCCTCATCGCGATCGGCTTCTTTATTTACGGGCCGGTGATGCTGATCGGTGTGCAAGCGCTGGACCTCGCGCCGAAAAATGCTTCCGGGACAGCCGCGGGCCTGACAGGTTTCTTAGGCTACGTACTCGGCACCGCCGTGCTGGCGAACCTCGTGATCGGTTTCACGATGAAAAACGCCGGGCTGGACATGGTGTTCATCGAACTGCTTGCCGCCTGTGTCATTTCCATCCTTTTCATGATGCTGACCTTCCGCTCGGAACAGTATCTTGTCCGGACTGACAAAGTGGCATAATTCTCCTCTGGCAGATATTTTGCTTTTCTCCCAATGTGCCTGATCGGCAGAACACCCCTGTCGGGCACTTTGATCATGATTTTAGCGATCATCCTACTGACCCTCTTGGGATTGTTCTCGAGACGGTTCAGAAAATTGAAATATTATGCCAAAGCAAAAAGAAAAAAACAAGATAATGATGGAAAAAGAAAACGCTGCGCAGCAGCCGAAGCAGAAGGTTCAGAAGAAAACGGACCCGAAGAAGGAAAAGTCGGAAGGACTGGAAAAGGAGCTTTCCGCGCTCAAGGAAGCACTGGAAAAGGAAAAAGAACAGGTTGCGAAGGAGAAGGATGATTATCTCCGGCTGATGGCTGAATTCGAAACTTTCCGCAGGCGCTCCGCAGAAGACCGGCTCAACCTCGTGAACACGGCTGCTACCGACACCATCAAAGGTTTGCTGCCGGTTCTGGACGACTGTGAGCATGCGCTCAAAATGCTGGAGGACTCGACGGACGAGGCCGCGAAAGAGGGCACCCTGCTGATCTACTCGAAACTGATGGCTTATCTCAAGACCAAAGGGCTGGAAATGATTCCTGCCAAGGGAGAGACCTTCGATACCGACGTCCATGAGGCCGTCGCGCAAATGCCTGCTCCGGAGGCCGAGAAAGGAAAGGTCTTCGAAGTGGTGCAGGCAGGCTACAAACTGGGCGGAAAAGTCATCCGCTACGCCAAAGTGGTGGTAGGAATATAGGAGGTTCCTGAGGATGGCAGACAAAAGAGATTACTACATAGTACTGGGTGTCGAGCGGAACGCTAGCGCGGACGATATCAAACAGGCTTACCGGAAGGCTGCCCTGAAATGGCATCCCGACCGATGGGTCGATGGTTCCGATGCCGAGAAGAAAAAGGCGGAGGAGAAGTTCAAGGAAGCCTCCGAGGCCTATTCGGTCTTGAGCGACCCGCAAAAGAAGGCCAGGTATGACCAGTTCGGGTTCGCCGGGGTAGACGGGCAGCCCGGTCCGGACTTCAGCGGCGGATTCGGAAATCTGGACGACCTCCTGCGCGACTTGTTCGGAGGCGCCTTCGGCGGAGGTTTTGGAGGATTCGGGAGCGGAGGCTTCGGTTTCGGAGGTGGGCAGGAACGCGCCGAGCAGCGGGTCTACCGGGGAAGGGACATCCGCACACGCGTACGCCTGACCCTGGAAGAGATCGCCGCCGGGACAGAGAAGGACATCACCATCGAACGCAACCGTCCCTGCTCCGACTGCAGCGGACGCGGAACCCGGAATGCGTCCGACGTCAAGACCTGCCCGACCTGCCACGGGTCCGGCCAGGTCCAGCATGTAACCAATTCCCTGTTCGGCAGGACGATGACCTATTCCACCTGCTCCCAATGCGGCGGTGAAGGAAAGATCATCACGAATCCCTGTCGTACCTGCGGAGGGACGGGATTGATCCGCAGACGCGAGACGGTCAAGGTCAAAATTCCTGCCGGAGTCGAGAACGGTATGCAGCTGACCCTCCGGGGCGAGGGACATTCGGCTCCGCACAACGGTGTGAATGGCGATCTGCTCGTGATCATCGAAGAGATCAAACATTCTGTTCTTAAAAGAAACGGGAAGAATCTGTTCTATTCCACCGTGATCCCGGTAACCGATGCCATTCTGGGCACGGAGATCACCGTACCCTGTCTGGACGGTTCCTATAAGGTCAAGTTGGATCCGGGAACGCAGTCGGGCACTGTCATCAAGCTACGCAACAAAGGGCTCCCGGCCGTCAGCGGCTACGGAAGCGGAACAGGGGACCTCTACGTGAAAATCCTGGTGTGGATTCCCCGTCGCCTGAACCGGAACGAGCAGGAGGCGATCGAAGGGATGCGCGGAAGCAACTCCTTCACCCCGGATCTCAGCCGGGACGACAAGATTCTTTTCGACAAGGAAAAGAACATTTTCTAGAATTATTTTGCTGAATAGAAAATAATTCGTACTTTTGTCGTCCGAAAAATCAAGGCAACCGCTTACGGGTCGTTATCGGATGTGCGTAATGTTGCGCTAAAATAGTGTTGAAATGGATTTGATGAATATTGCTGAGCAAGCTTTCGCTAACGAGAAAGTTGCTTCTTTCCCGAAATTCAAGGCGGGCGACACCATCACGGTCAACTACCGGATCAAGGAAGGCGACAAAGATAGACTCCAGAAATTCAGAGGCGTAGTCCTGCAGCTCAAAGGCGCCACACCCCAGACCAAGACTTTCACCGTCCGCAAGATATCGGGCGGAATCGGGGTCGAAAGGATCTTCCCTCTCCAGTCCCCCTTCATCGACAGCATCGAACTGAACAAGGTCGGCAAGGTGCGCAGAGCGAGAATCTTCTACCTGCGTAAACTTTCCGGCAAGAAGGCAAGAATCAAGGAGCGGAAGTTTTCCGCCCTTCAGGAAGCGAGCGCTCCAGCCGTTGAAGAGACTCTGCAAGAGACTCAGCAAACTGAATAGAGCCATACGAGGGGATGCAGATCCCTTCACAACGGCCTCCTAGCTCAACTGAATAGAGCATTTGA
>LSQX01159546.1_pt4 | contig 46781 bp, 39 predicted proteins | sample 654561 | NCBI WGS metagenome assembly LSQX01 (sample SAMN04489861, study PRJNA283612) | anaerobic digester metagenome | isolation source: 4 biogas reactors fed with cattle manure at either 37C or 55C with and... | place: Denmark: Kongens Lyngby | collected 2014
CCTCGCTCTGACTGTATATCTCTAATGCTGCATTCCGCTATAGTTTCCGTTATTGCACAATAGTTCTTTAACCGTACTGAGCTATAACCGCGAAATAATGCCGAAAACCAGCGGATGATACCGCATCAATCATTCATTTGAGGCGGTCTGTTTTTATAGGCGGCCGCTACCTTGCAATTTACAAAAAAATAATGGATAATTAATTGTATAAATAAGCGTAAACAGGCGCGTAAACGTATTATAGTACGAGAAATTTTTTTGTATTATGTGGGCGATTAAGGGGTTGAAGATGGATACAAAAGTACGGATACTGATTGTTGATGATGACGTCAATATTTGCCAGTTAATAATGCTGTACCTGGAAAAGGAAGGCTACGAAAGCCGTGCCGTATATAATGGAAAACAGGCGTTGGAAGTTTTCAGGGAGTTTACGCCGAATTTGGTTATTCTCGATATAATGCTGCCCGGCATGGACGGATGGCAGGTTTGCAGGGAGATACGGAAATTCAGTTCAATTCCGATAATCATGCTTTCCGCCCGCGACGAAACGTTCGACAAGGTGCTGGGGCTCGAATTGGGCGCCGATGATTATGTTGTCAAGCCTTTTGAACCGAAAGAACTTGTTGCGAGAATAAAGGCTGTGCTGCGCCGGTACGACAGGCTCGACAATAACCAGGAACAGTTGATTTTCCCGGGGCTTGTTGTTAACAAGTCAAATTATACGATACGCATACATGGAAAAGAGATGGAAATCCCGCCGAAAGAACTTGAGCTTCTTTATTTTCTTGCGTCCAACCCGAATAAAGTTTTTACAAGAGAGCAATTGCTTGAAAATGTCTGGGGTTTTGATTTCTACGGTGATACGAGAACGGTTGATGTTCACGTTAAACGCCTCAGAGAAAAGCTTGAGCCGCCTGATCCTCACTGGCAGCTTAAGACCGTATGGGGAGTCGGCTATAAGTTTGAGGTGAAGTAATGTTCCGGACTATTTTCCAAAAAATGATGATTATCTTTATAGCGGTTTTGCTGGTTTGCTTCATATTATCCGGTGTTCTGTTCAATGCCGCGCTGAACAGGTATGTTATAGGCCAGCGTACCGAAGTGCTGGACGAATACGGAAGCCGGATTGTATCCGTACTGCAGATTTTACTCGAAAACAGGTTTGATCCAACTTCTTCGGTTATTTTCAGCAGCATGCTTGAAACGGTCGCGATAAATACATCATCATTAATATGGATAGTAGATGATCAGGGATATATTCTGCTTTATTCGTCAATTCCGCCGCAGTTTACGAGTAAACTGCGCAGCAGTAACGGCATGTACCAGTTAACCGATCCCAAGCAATTCGCGGTAAAAAACTCATCGGATCCTTTGCATGAAACAGGATCCTTTTATGGTTTGTTCAGTGATACAGGTATGCAGTGGCTTACAGTGAAAATACCGTTCTATTTTCCCGATATTAAGCTGAATAACCGTATTTTTCAGGGGAATATAATGATGCATACGCCGGTTCCCGAAATAAAGAAGACAGGAACGACAATTCTGAAGCTTATTATACCCGCGGTTTTCCTTTCTTTGTTTATTTCAATAATTCTGGTTTATTTTTTGTCAAAAAGGATAACAAATCCGCTTAAGGAGATGACGCTTGCCGCAAGGAGAATATCATCGGGAGAATGGCAGAATAAACTGAACTATTCAGGAAACGATGAAGTCGCGGTATTGGCGGAAAGTTTCAATCACATGGTGGAAACGCTTGAGAACCTTGAAAAGATGCGGCGTGATTTCATTGCGAACATATCCCACGAACTGAGAACGCCGATGACATCAATTAACGGATTCATAGAAGGTATTCTCGACGGAACGATTCCGGCCGAAAAACAGAAGGATTACCTTAATATCGTAAAGGATGAAGTAAAGAGGCTTCAGCGGCTGGTCAGCGATTTATTGGACATAGCGAGGATGGAAGCCGGAGAAATGACAATGAATATTTCGACGTTTGATATCTGTGAAGTTGTCAGGATTGGCGTAATATACCTGCAAAAGGAACTCGAAGATAAAAATCTTAATTTCCGCGCGAATTTTGAAAGGGAAGCTATGTTTGTTTCCGCCGATAAAGACGCGATACAGAGAGTTATAATAAATCTTCTGCATAATGCCGTTAAATTTACTCCTGAAGGAGGGAACATATCGGTAACAGTTTTCGAGGCAAAAGGCAAAGCCGAGATTTCGGTTTCGGATTCCGGCGAGGGTATTCCTGAAGAGGATTTACCGTATGTTTTTGATCGTTTCCATAAAGCCGATAAGTCCCGCAGCAAAGATAAAACGGGCGTCGGGCTTGGATTGTATATAGTCAAAAATATAATAAAAGCCCATAACGAATATATAACTGTCCAAAGTAAAACAGGCGAAGGAACCACATTTACATTTCATCTGACTCTTGCTCAATCCTGAACGCATAAATTCACAAATTATTCACACTGGTGTAAAAATTCATGGGTAAAATATTCATGTAAAATAAAGTCATTGTACATTTAACATTGCATAATATGAAAGTAGCCTGCAGCAGTTTGTACATGCTCAGATTATTTATAGATTGAAAAAAGTATTTTACGTATGAAAGGAGAGATATCAATGGATGGATTCAAGGATTTCGAAAAAAACGATACAAACGGAAACAACTACTGGCGCGGTAACTACAACGGCCAGTACAAGGCCCAGGATCCGTACTACAGCTATTACAGCGCATATAAGCAAAATGAGTACGACGATTTAAAGACATCCTCCTTTTATTCCGAGCGTTATCAAAAACCACACAAGGGTAAGATAAAGGAAATTATAGTGCCGCTTATCATTGTCGCGTTGTTAAGTTCGGTTATCGGAGGCGCACTTGTAGGTGCCTGGTTCCAGTTCGGTGCCCCAGCGCTGGCCGGTGATACAGGGAATAAAGTTATTGATAACAATAGCATTGATACACAGCCTGTAAAACAAATTGAAATTGTCGACAGAACCGATTCTCCGGTAACGGCTATAGCAGAAAAAGTCAGTCCTTCAATTGTCGGTATCCAGGTTAACTACAGGATACAGGATTTCTGGTTTGGAACGCAAATGGGCAGCGGCTCCGGGTCCGGAATAATAATCAGGAGCGATGGCTATATCCTTACAAACAATCATGTTATTGATCGCGCGGCCGGAACCGGAAATACAATGGCGCAGGGAGCTTCAATCAACGTGATTCTGCCTTACCAGAAAGACCGATCCTACGAGGCGAAAATAATAGGCCGGGATGAAAAAACCGATCTTGCGATACTGAAAATTGATCTTTCGGATCTTCCCGCAGCTGATCTCGGTGATTCCGATGAACTGAAGGTGGGAGAATTGGCTGTTGCAATTGGAAATCCCGCAGGAATAGAATTTATGGGTACGGTAACATCCGGTATTATCAGCGGCCTGAATCGTGAAGTGCAAATCAGTCAGAACCATAAACTGAAAGTAATTCAAACCGATGCCGCGATAAATCCCGGAAACAGCGGAGGAGCTCTCGTTAATTCGCGCGGGGAAGTAATAGGAGTCAACACGTTAAAGATCAGCGGAGTAAGCGGAGAATATGAAGGGCTCGGTTTTGCGATACCTATAAACACGGCAAAGGAAATAATAGACGACCTTATAGTTGAAGGATATGTAAGGGGCCGTCCGAAGCTCGGCGTGTATTTCGATCCCCGTCTGACCGAGGAAAGGGCCGAACAGCTCGGCGTTCCGATGGGATTCCTTGTGTATGAGGTTGAACCGTTAAGCGGCGCGTACAATGCGGGTATAAAAGTAGGCGACATAATAACCGAATTCAACGGCGTAAGGGTTAAAGACTTTATCGAACTCGAAAATGAAAAGAACAAATACAAAGCCGGAGATGTCGTAACAATAAAGCTGTACCGCATAAAAAACATCGAAACAAGGGAAGGCGAATATTTGACACTAGAGGTTACGCTTGGAGAAGATAAGGGATGACAAGTATTTGAAACAGGGCCCGGTTTAGTACCGGGCTTTGTTTTTTATGCCTATTTTATTTTCCTTCTTTTCAATAATGTATCAAATATGTATAATAGGATTGTACTTTGCCTGACTGAAAGCGGGACAGATTCTGCCGGAAGATAAAGCAAAGAGCCGGCGAAAAAAGGACGATATTGTCTAAATTAAGAGAGAAGAGGGGAATAATGGCTGTAAGAAGAATTTATGTTGAGAAAAAACCGGGTTTTGATATACAAGCTAAAAAAATGCTCCGGGAATTCAAGGAAAACCTGAGTATACGCGGAATTGAAAGAGTACGTGTTGTAAACCGTTACGACATTGAGGGTATATCGGATGATGATTACGAAAAGGCGAAAACGTTAATTTTTTCCGAGCCTCCTGTTGATTATGTTTATGAAGAAAACTTGCCGTATTCGGAAAGTGATCGCGTGTTTGCGGTTGAATTGCTTCCCGGCCAGTATGATCAGCGCGCGGACAGCAGTGCGCAGTGCATCCAGCTTTTATCGGCTGGTGAGCGTCCGGAAATTAGGACCGCAGTTGTAATAGTGATAGAAGGCGATGTTTCGGACAGTGATTTCGAGAAAATCAGGAATTTTTGCATAAATCCGATAGAAAGCCGTGAAGCTGGGCTTGTTAAACCTGAAACTCTGCGTATTGAATACCCTTGTCCCGACGATGTTAAAGTTATCAGCGGGTTTATTTCAATGGATGATGAAGAACTAAAAAAGCTTTTGCAGGATTTTGGGTTTGCGATGTCTTTTGAAGATCTTCAGTATTGCAGAGAGTATTTTTTGAATAAGGAAAAAAGAGATCCTACCATTACCGAACTTAGGGTCCTGGATACTTACTGGTCGGATCACTGCAGGCATACGACATTCCTGACAAAAATAAAGGATGTTGAATTTGAAAACGGCCCCGTGTCCGAAATAATCCGGGATGTATATCACCAATATCTTGATACGAGGAAAAAAATATATGATGCGTCAAAAAAAGATATCACGCTAATGGATATTGCGACACTGGCAATGAAAGAACTGAAGCGGAAAGGTTATCTTTCCGATCTTGATGAATCGGATGAAGTAAATGCGTGCAGCATAACCGTTGATGTCGAAATAGACGGCAAGGTTGAGCAATGGCTTGTAATGTTTAAAAACGAAACTCATAACCATCCGACCGAAATAGAGCCTTTCGGCGGTGCGGCGACATGCCTCGGCGGGGCGATACGCGACCCGCTTTCCGGACGTTCGTACGTTTACCAGGCAATGCGCGTCACAGGCAGCGCCGATCCGCGCACGCCGATATCCGAAACTCTGCCGGGCAAACTGCCGCAGCGTGTTATTACAACAAAAGCGGCACAAGGCTATAGTTCGTACGGAAACCAGATTGGAGTCGCGACAGGCCAGGTCCAGGAAATATATTACCCCGGTTACGTCGCAAAAAGAATGGAATTGGGGGCTGTTATCGGCGCGGCGCCGAAAAGGAACGTGGTAAGGGAGAAGCCTGTTCCGGGGGATGTTATTATCCTGCTGGGCGGGAGAACAGGACGCGACGGCTGCGGCGGCGCTACCGGTTCGTCGAAGGAGCACGATGAAAAATCGCTTGAAAGCTGCGGGGCTGAAGTTCAAAAGGGCAACCCGCCAATTGAGAGGCTGATACAGCGTTTATTCAGAAAACCTGAGGTCAGCAGATTAATAAAGAAATGCAATGATTTCGGAGCTGGCGGTGTTTCGGTAGCAATCGGCGAGCTTGCCGACAGTCTCGAAATAAATCTTGATGCCGTTCCTAAAAAGTACCAGGGTCTTGACGGCACCGAACTTGCGATTTCGGAGTCGCAGGAAAGAATGGCAATTGTTGTTTCGAGAGAGGATGCCGCAAGGTTTATTGAATTATCCAGAGCGGAAAACCTTGAGGCGACCGTTGTGGCAGAGGTAACGGATACAAACCGGCTGGTTATGAAATGGCGCGGTAAGGAAATAGTGAATATTGAGCGCGCTTTCCTGAACTCAAGTGGGGTTCTGAGAACAGCGCGCGTAAAGGTAAAAGAACCTGCCCGTTTTTACGACAGTCGGCGAAAGAGCGAAGACACCAGGGAATTCTGGATAAATAACGTAAGACAATTGAACGTGTGCAGTCAAAAAGGGCTTGTTGAAATGTTCGACAGCACGGTCGGAGGCGGTACGGTTCTGATGCCTTTGGGCGGACGTTACCAGCTTACCCCGGCCGAAGGCATGGCGGCAAAAATACCGGTTGAAAAAGGGAAAACCACAACCGGAACGCTGATGACTTTCGGTTTTAACCCGTATATTTCAAAGGAGAGTCCTTTTCATGGAGCCGTATATGCGGTAGTTGAGACTGTAGCAAAAATTGTCGCGATGGGCGGGGACTATAAAAAGATACGGTTATCGTTCCAGGAGTATTTCGAGAAGCTTGGTAAAGACCCTGAAAAGTGGGGCAAGCCTTTTGCCGCACTGCTTGGCGCATTTTACGCGCAGATGAATTTGAAGATACCGGCAATCGGGGGCAAGGACAGCATGTCCGGAACATTCAAGGATATAAATGTTCCACCTACTCTTGTATCTTTTGCGGTATGCACAGCTAATGTTAAATATGTACTGTCGCCGGAATTCAAAAAGCCCGGCAGTTTTGTCGTTCTTGTAAAGGTGTTGAAAGATCATGTGGATCTGCCCGTATTTGAACAGATGATGAAAACCTATGAAAAAATCCATGATCTGATTAACCGCGGCGATATTCTTTCGGCATGTTCAGTGAAAGCGGGAGGAGTATCCGAAGCGGTGACAAAAATGGCGTTCGGAAACGGCATAGGATTTAAAGCATCGGCGGCTCCGGGGAAAATTGACTGGTTTTCCGCCGATTACGGCAGTATTGTGCTTGAAATAAACAAAAATCCTGTGGAATTGCTCGAAGGTTTGGAGTATGAAGTCCTTGGCGAAACGACGCGCAATCCTGTCATTGATGTTGAAGGCGCTGTTATGCCGCTTGATGAATTAAGAACCGAATGGGAAAAGCCTCTTGAGAGTGTTTTCCCTACCCAGGCCGAAGCCGGAGAAAAAGAGCCGATGAAAATATATTATGACAGAATAATACCGATCCGACACAGCGAAATTTTCGCAAAACCGCGCGTGTTTATACCGGTTTTCCCGGGAACGAACTGTGAATACGATTCAGCAAGGGCTTTTGAAAAAGCCGGAGCGCACGTAGAAACCTTTGTTATGAGAAATCTTACACCGTCGGATATAGAAGAGTCGGTTAAGGTTATGAAATCAATTATTGATCAAAGCCAGATAATTATGATCCCCGGAGGCTTCAGCGCGGGAGACGAACCCGAAGGTTCAGGCAAGTTTATAGCGACCGTTTTTCGTAATCCATACCTCGCGGATGCGCTGATGCGCCTGATTAAAGAGCGTGACGGCCTTGTTCTCGGAATTTGCAACGGATTCCAGGCCTTGATTAAACTGGGGCTGCTCCCTTACGGAGAAATACGCGAACTTGATGAAAACAGCATTACGCTGACGTTTAATACCATCGGACGGCATGTGTCGCGCATGGTAAGGACAAAGGTAGTATCTTCGTTATCACCGTGGCTGTCAAAAACAATACCGGGCGAAATTCATACTATAGCTGTTTCGCACGGTGAAGGTAGATTTTACGCAAGTGATGACATAATAGCCGAACTTGCCGCTAAAGGTCAGATTGCGACGCAGTACGTCGATATGGACGGAAACCCGACATATGACATACGCTTTAACCCGAACGGTTCGGCTCATGCTGTTGAAGGAATTACCAGCCTGGACGGAAGGATTTTCGGTAAAATGGGTCACAGCGAGCGGTATACAGAATATACAATGAAAAATGTACCCGGCGAGAAGGATCAGAGGATTTTTGAAGCGGGAATAGAGTATTTTAAGTAAACAGTTCCGCTTTGCGGTTATATTTTATATAGTACCGGCAGGATTTAGCACATGAGAATGATACTTGTGTTTATTGACGGAATAGGAATCGGCAGGAACGATCTTTTAAACCCGTTTATCGAGGCCGATATCCCAAACTGGCACAGTTTTATTAATAACTTCTCCTTCTTTGAAGCCGATGCTTCTCTTGGTGTTTCCGGGCTTCCGCAGAGTGCTACCGGACAGGTGAGCATTTATACCGGCAAAAACGCGCCGAAGGCAGTTGGAAGGCATATAAGCGCAAGGCCGACGTCAACGCTTGTCGAGATGGTTAATAAAGACAATTTATTTAAAATGCTGATAAACAGGGGTTACAGCGTAACCTTTGTGAATGTCTATACAAAAGAGACTCTTGATAAGTTAGAGAAAGAACCGGATGGAATGATGAAGCCTTCCGTTACGACGTTATTGAATCTTTCGGCGGCGCTGCCTTTCAGAACACTGGAAGACTATATGAGCGGGAATGGGATATATCATGACATAACGGGTGAAGCTCTTCGTGAGAAAGGGTATGACGTGCCGCTGACAACACCCGAAAAAGCCGCGGATAATCTTTATCGGATCAGCAGGAATTATGACTTTACGCTGTTCGAGTTTTTTGTTTCCGATTTTGCCGGTCACAGCCAGGACATGGATCAAGCCGTTGCAATTCTTGAACGGCTTGACCGGTTTTTTGGGGCATTGGTAAAACAAATGGATTTAAATAATGAAGCTCTTGTAATTGTCAGCGATCACGGAAACATCGAAGATCTTTCTGTACCGACACATACTATGAACCCGGTTCCCGTTTTCTTTATAACAAAAACAAAAACTTTATCAAAAGACAAAATTACCGCAATAACTGATATTCTGCCGGCGGTGCTGGAGTTTTTCCCGGATGAGAAACAGGCATAAGCCGCTAAGACTCTTCTTTTTTAACAAGACTTATTCTAATTTCATCTTCGGTTATCTTAATGACTATTTCCACCGGATAGTCCTTTGTGTTTTTGAATTTTAAATCCTTCGAGTTATATACTACGGTCGCATCTTTACCTTCGGGGACATACGGCACTTTTTTCGAATGACGGTGCCTTTCAACAATTTCCATGTCGGCCAGCAGTGCTGCATTATATAACGTGCTGCTGATTTGACAGATCCCGCCGCCGGTTCCCTTCGCTTTTTCACCGTGCGAAAGTATCGGAGCTTCTTTATAGCCTTTATCCTTTGTTCTTTTCCCAAGCACTTCATTAAATGAAAACACTTCATCGGGATAAATAACCGTATGATTTAATTCTTCAGATGCCGTTTTAATATTGCTTATCCTGTTTTCATTCTTATCATAAAATATGGTTGTATAGCTTGATATTTCATTTTTGTCGGCCGCCTCGGTCGGAACCGGGGTTACGGTCGGAGTCAGTGTAATTGTATCCTGCATGGGTGTTTGTTCGTCAATGCTCTTTTCTGAAAAACAACCCGACAGGATGAATACTACCGCAACACAAAACAAACATCCGATATATCGCTGCATATTATCCACCACCCGCGTATAGTACTGCCTGTTAATACATTTCTGATTGATTTCGAGTTAATTGCCGGAAGTTTCATAACTCTTAATTTCTTCGTTATTCATCCCCTTAACTTTATTTATTTTTTGTTGAAATAAAAAAGAAATACGGAACAAATGCTGGAACTATACAGGTGTTGAAATCGTTATATAATCGTTTCATTTATTATAATTTTTAATTGCGCCTCATATAGTAATAAATGAAACAACGGCGGCTATTGCGAGGATATAATATGTTCATCGTTATCCGGATGAAGAGGCTGCTGGTTATCGCATCAATGGCTATTGTTATTTTGTTCATTTTTATAACTGCAATAAATAACGATAATGAACCGGTATGGAATATTGCGGAAGTGGATACGGAGCTTATCGATTATTTCACACCGGTTATAGAAGAGATAATATTAACAAGAAACCGGGCCATGATGGAAAACAATCTTGAATTACTCAAACCGGTTTACAACACAAATACAAGAAATGGTGTCTGGGCATACGAGCACGAAAAAAAGAAAATGCAATACCTTTATAAATGGGCGGATAAGCAGGGCATAAAGTTTACCGGCATTGACAGCGTATTTAAAGTGCGTTGGGCGAAAGAACAGAAAAACAAGACAACCGTGAATTTTTGCGTAATAACCGATTATTCGTATGAATATCTAAATTTGCCTGATACTCCAAATCATATGAGAATCGCCACATACCACGTGATTGATCTTTCAGTCGGCATTGAGGGCTGGGAAATATCCAGGGAATGGTATACCGATCCGTTTGCGGATTCGTTAAGCCTCGATAATTTAAAAGCGGCGGATAATAGAGAGTATATCATGTCGCAGTCCGGGAGGGACTTTTCCAGTATTAACAGCAGACGCATCGAAGCGGTTGAATACGCTGACAGGTACTGTGGAGCAAGCGATAACGAGGAGTATTTCTTTTTGTACAACAAAAAATACAAGAATTACAACGGATTAGGGGGGGATTGTGCAAATTTTGCTTCGCAGGTTCTGCATGAAGGCGGGAAATTCAAAAAAACAGGGACATGGAATTATGAGAAGGACGGAAGCAGAGCATGGCTGAACGCGCAGGGTTTTAAAGATTATTTGTTATACAGCGGCAGGGGTTCATTAATTGCACGCGGCACATACGATCAAGTGTTAAAGCTTTCTTATAAATTGCTGCCCGGTGATATTGTCGGATATGAAAAGAAAGGAAAGGTTGTTCATGTATCCGTGGTAACCGGGGCGGATTCAAGGGGATATACGCTCATCAACTGCCATAATACCGATCGCTTCAGGGTACCATGGGATCTTGGCTGGAGTGATAAGGGCATAAAGTTTTGGCTCATACGCGTTAATTACTGAGGCTGCATAAATAAAAGGACTGCTGTTCGCAGTCCTTTTATTTATGCGATTTCATCCTTGTTCATTTTCTCCCTGATGGCGGTCAAAGCAACTTTTGCCGCTTCAACAATTCTCTGATCCGTTTCTTTTTCAAGCACGGCTCTTATAAATTCCATTGCCCTGGCCGAACCGATTTTACCCAGTGTTTCTATTGAAGCAAGGCGTACATCGGGTTCGGGATCACGTATAAAAGTAACCAACTGGTTTATTATGTCGTAATCTTCAATGCCCGCTAAGGCTCGTATTGCCCGTGCGCGGATTTCAGCGCTGCTGTCGTTGTATACGACACGTAATAATTTTTTTGATTTTTTCTTTTTTTCCCATTTCTCGATTTTTTCTAAAGATACACCCACTTTTAACCCTCCCTTTTATTCATCTGATTGTATTATATACCAACTTTAGCCAAGTTTCAAATTTTTGCGGATTTCCTCGACGAAGAAACTACTGGAGAAAGCAGGGCTTTTCTAAGAAAAACACCAAAGTATCAGATAAGTATGCTTCATGCACCTATTGTATTGTCATCGTGAATGGCAACGGGATTAAGCACAGGAAAATCGTATTGGTTTATTTCTGTATCCTTCAGGAATTCTACCGCAGCGCTAAAGTCTTTTACAAATGTAATACCTTCTTCTCGCATGGCCATGATCAGTTGATTGTTTTCCCATTCAAGAAAGCGGACATAATTTTCTCTTTCCCTGATATAAGGCTCCAATCTGTCCTTATAAATTGGGTTGTCTACGATTTCAGAACATATGAAAAAATTGCATACATATGAACGATAACGCGGCGGCAGCGTGCAGCCCAAACCGTAGCTTACAAAAGGACATGTCTTGAAAAAAACCGAAGTATCTTTGATATTTTTATCTGATGGAACAAGACAGTCTTTCAGCATTTTATGGTGCAGTATGATATCATAACTTCCCTTAACAATAAAGTGATCATCGTATATTACAACATTGGGCATGCTTATGATTTTATTAAGCAATGCCATCCCGTCTTCTGAGCGGCACATCCTCTGAATTTCCACGGGATAAAACTTGGGAAAGTAATAGCAGCACCCCCTGTCTTTTGTTTTACACAAACTAACGCCTATTAAACTTGAACACCTGGAACAACCGGTGTATGCAAGCCTCGGAACTCCGTTATCAAAATCAATATAAATAAAATCCATATAAAACCCCCAATATGGCAAATAAAGTTATTTAATGGCAATAAATAATAATAAAAGAATAAAAAGAAATGTTTTTATTTTAAAAGTATGATTACATAAAATCAATGGTGCTCTTATCGCATTATGACATGTTTTTTTTAGATGGGATTTTTATTGCTTGTCCAATCTTTTATTTTTACAGCATTTTATGATTTCTTATTGAAAATGTCGGCAACATTCCAAATCTTAAAATAGATACATGGTTATTATGTAAGGCTTTTATGGTAAACTTTTTTTTTAGTCAAGCATACTATGTATGGAACGGGTAAAGTGTTATGAAAGGAGGTGACAAAGTATGATAGAGCTTGAATATACGGAATTAAAAAAACAGATAAAGGATGAACTGAAAGCCGAATTGGAAGCGGAGCAGGAAGTGGAAATTGAAGACAAGGATACCAATAACCAGAAGCAAATAAACAAACAGATAAATTACAATGTCCTCACGCAGAAACAAATACAGGGTCAAAAAGCTGAAAGCGACAGCGATACGGACAGCGATTTGACAAATGAAGCTTTGAACGTATCAAAAAGCAAAAGTAAAGCCGATAACTGGCTGAATACAAAGATTAAAGTCGATTCCGACAGCAAGGCAAAGGCAGAAGGCGAAGCTGAGGCAAAGGCTGACGCGAAATCTGACGGAGATAAAAAAATAAAATACTACTAATATTATAATACAGTGCTGAATTGAATTTGGGGAAGCTGCAGTTTATATGTTATCAATAATCATAGATGGTTATCGGGGAAGAAGGTTATTGGGATGGAACAGGTAAAACCCGGAACAGTTAAAGAAAGTTTTCAATATAACTCACAAGACATGGATCAGGAACAAAAAGTAAATATGCACCCAAAACAGTATAACAAACAAGATGTTCATGTGTTCCTTGTCAATGAGAAAACTGATTATGCCTGTAAAATTACGGGTTCAGTATATGATAGAAAAACCCGCAGCACAATAAAAGGAACTGAAGTGCTGTTATTCTTCGGTTATGACAGTAATATGCCGGTATATAAAACAACAGCGGATGATAACGGTAACTTTGCAATTGATGATTTGCCCCCTGGCTTTTACAGTATTATGGCTGTATACGGCGATTTGCGTTCGAAATTATACTATATGAAAATTCTTCCCGAACAAAACATCTGTCAGGTTATTCTTATATAATAATATAAAAACAGCGGCAGCTTCCCGCTGTTTTTATATTATATGTACCCTTATTCCGCTGCTTTGCATCTATAAATATTTTCACATATAAAAATGCCTATAAAGGCATTTTTATATTGCATGTTTTTCAGGTAAAAATCCTTTTTTTTATTGTAAATGACGCTTTATTAAGATATAATTATAACCAGGTAATAATATCTAATGATATGATGGAGGGATAATTATGACCAAAGGCGTGCAGATTGAAACGGTCGAAGGAAAAAGAGTTGTTAAGGGTTTGGGTTATTATGAAACACCGGATATAGAAAATTTGAAGCACCTTGTGAAGAGAAGCGCAGACAGGTATGGAAATGCCGTAGCTTTCAGGTTCAAGGATATAAATGGTAATATTACGGGAAAAACATACATTGAATTTGACAGGGACATAGATTGCCTTGGTACGGCTTTAATATCATTGGGTCTTAAGGGAATGAGGTATTCTATAATCGGTGAAAACCGTTATGAATGGGGGGTCTGTTACCTTGCCGTTACGAACGGAAGCGGCATTGCTGTACCGCTTGACAAATACCTTCCTGAAAATGAAGTTGAAGCGCTGATTGAAAGAGGAAAAGTGGATGTCATCTTTTACAGTCCTGCATTCCATGATATGATGGTTTCAGTATCAAAAAAGAATAAAAGACTGAAATATTACATCTGCATGGAACAGTTGGAAAACACGCCGTGCGACACAAGATTCCTGAGTTTGCCCGAACTTTTCTCCAAAGGCGAAAAATTGCTGAAATCGGGAGATAAGTCATTTACAAACGCAGAAATAAACAGCGCCGAAATGTCGGTTCTGTTATTTACTTCCGGAACCACAAGCCTGTCAAAAGGAGTTATGCTTTCGCATAGAAACATTGTAAGCAATGTTGTATCAATATCCGCGACTCTTAAAGCAGGACCCGGCGATGTGCACCTGTCGCTGCTGCCCTTACATCATACGTTTGAAAACACTGTCGGTTTCTTATTTATGGTAAGCGCCGGAGTATGTATCGCATATTGCGACGGAATTAAGCACATTGCGCAAAACCTGAAAGAGTATAATATCAGCTTGCTTGTCGCGGTACCAGCGGTTTTTGAAACATTCTACAAGAGGCTTACGGAAGGCATAAAAAAATCGGGAAAGGAAAAGCTCGTCGAATCGCTCATTAAGGTATCAAAGTTCTTACGGTCAATAGGAATAGATATGAGAAGAACACTGTTTAAAAGCATATTTGATCTGTTCGCACCTAAATTGCGTCTTGCGGTTTCAGGAGCCGCGCCATTGGATCCTGAGATGGTAGTATGGTTTGACAATATTGGGTTCAGGCTTTTACAGGGATACGGTTTGACCGAGGCGTCCCCGGTGGTGGCTTCAAATAACGACTTCGTAAATGAACCAGGGACAATTGGGTATCCGATAAAAGACGTGGAAGTGGCGATTCTTGATCCTGACGAAATCGGAATGGGAGAACTGATAGTCCGTGGTCCGAATGTTATGCTCGGATATTATGAGGATCCCGATGCGACAGCAGATACGTTAATATCCGGAGGCTGGCTGAGGACCGGCGATCTTGCTACAATCGACGAAAAGGGATTTATTCGTATTACGGGAAGAGCAAAATCGATGATTGTTTTTACAAACGGGAAGAAAGCCTTTCCTGAAGAATATGAGACACTCTTAGCAAACATTCCTTTCGTGAAGGATTCCTTTGTTTGGGGGAATAAAGCACCGGACGGGGATATCCAGGTTTGCGCGAAAATCGTTATAGACAGGGACGCTTTATCTGCCGAAGGCGGCGTTTCCGAGAAGGAAATACCGGAAATGCTTGATTCGGCAATAAAAGAGATAAATAAAGGACTGCCGCAGTATAAGATAATCAGGCATTTTGTTTTCAGTTATAAGGATTTGATAAAAACCACGACAATGAAAACGAAGAGAAATATTGAGCTTGAAAGAGTTTTGACCGCGGTTAAAAATTCTGGACTTGACATGAGGAGGCTGAACGGAAAATTTATTGATGCTTTCGAAGAATAATAATCAGTTCGGAGGCGATTGTGGATTTTTTCAAGTATTTGGAGGATGATTTAAACATCAGCCTTAACAAACAGCAAATGGAAGCGTTAAAGGTCTCCGGGAAAAAGGTTGTGCTTGAAGCATGTCCGGGCAGTGGAAAGACAACCACACTTGTTTCAAGGAATGCATACCTTATTTTAAGCGGGATAGCGGAGCCTTCGGATATTTTAACTCTTTCATTCAGCCGTGCTTCGGCGCGCGATATGGAAAAAAGATTTTACAGCCTGTTTGGAAGCCTTATACACAGCCCTGTGCATTTTTCCACTATTCATAGCTTTTGTTACGGCCTTTTGAAATACTGCGCCAAAAAATATATTCTTCACGTACCGGAGCTTTTGGAAGGAAAACAGGATGGAAGAAAACTTAAAATATTAAGAAATATTTGTTTTTCAACCAGTAATGAATATCTTAGTGATGATGCTTTGGAGGAAATATCGAATGGAATCAGTCTTGTGAAAAATAAGCTTATACCTCCGCAAAATTATAAAAGCGAATATCGGGATTTTCCTCTTATATTTGAAAAATATGAGCGGTACAAGAATACAAATAATCTGATCGACTTTGATGATATTCTGTCATTGGCATATTCAGTGCTGAAAAGCGATGAAAGTATATGTGCCGGGTATGCGGCGCGCAAGTTTGTTCATGTTGACGAAGCCCAGGATGTATCACTCATACAGCATAAAATAATAGAGCTGCTGTCAAAAAACGGAAGCTTGTTCATGGTAGGAGACACCGATCAGTCGATTTACGGTTTTCGAGGCGCCGATCCTGAATACATTGTAAATATTAAAAAGATTTATCCGGATGCGAAAATAATAAAACTTGAGATAAATTACAGATCGACCGGGTGCATAGTCGAGATGTCGAACAATTTTATAATGCGGAATGCTTACAGGCATCCTAAAAGAATGGAAACATTCAATGAAAAAGGGAAGTACCCGGAGTATATCGCAGTAAAAGATTCAAAAGCTCAGGTCAGCAAGGTTATCAAATTATTAGCGGACGAATACAAGAAAAAAACCGCTGCCGTCCTTTACCGGAATAACCTTTCAGGAATACCGCTGGTGTATGAACTTATAAAAAACGGTACCCCATTTTACATGCGAGATAATTACTCAAGTTTTTTCAGGCACCCTGTTATCGCGGATGTGTTTAATTTCTTTCATTTTTCACAAAGTCCGGAAGACATTGAATGCTTTAAAAAAATTTACTATAAAATGGGTGCGCCGTTTCCGAAAACCTGTATATCATATCTTGAATCAATAGACGGAAGATATCGGAACATTATTATTTCGTTATTCGATGTATACTGGAAAAACAGCTATATGCAGGAGCATCTGTTCAGAATTAAGAAAGCGATGAAGAAAATCCGGCGCTCAAAACCATCAAAAGCCTTTGAAATAATTATGAATGACCTTTCTTACGGGGAATACATAAAGCGCAACGCAGGTTTTTCAACTGTTTTTTCAACCCTGAAACAGTTGGCGGACGGAGCAAAAACCATGCCGGAACTGAAAAAAAGACTTATGATAGTAAAAAAGGAAATAGAACGAAGTTACCGCATGAGCAGCGATGCCGCCGTATGTTTATTAACACTGCATGGGAGCAAGGGTTTGGAGTTTGACAAAGTAATTCTTATCGATCTGATTGACGGACATTTCCCGTCCGAAAAAAGTCTCGATAATGCCGCTGCCGGAGGCAAAAGAATGCTGTATGAGGAAGAAGCAAGGTTATTTTATGTTGGCGTTACAAGGGCAAGAAGTGAGGTATACCTTATCGCGCCGGAGAAACTGGACGGGAAGGCCGTGAATCCGTCCCGCTTCATAAAAAGATTTCTCGATCCCGTATGTTCTTTTCCGGCGCATTGGAATTAGTCAGGCCTTCTTTCATAAATCTGAGGCGGGGAGATTTTTTGGGCGGAATTATAAAAAACAGGTTAGTTTGCTCTGCTTCCCGGCCTGATAAATGTAATTGGTCTTTTTTCAATGATTGCAACTAAACGGTCAAATTCTTCCTCCTTTTCTTTGACCGTCTTGAAGCAATTCGGGTACTTGTTCAATATTTCCTTTAGTTTAGCATACGTCAATATGATCATCCCACTTTCGTTTATTCTTTATTATTAGAATATGATACAAGCTAAAAAATGTTCATGTAGCTCCAGGAATCGAAACACCCGAACCAGAGCCGCGTACCTCATTAACCCGCTCCACAGTTATCTATGGGCAGCAGGGCTTTGGAGCATGTCGCCCGTCGTCACCGAAAGCACCCGAACCACCCGCTGTGTTTGTGGTTTTAATTCGCCGTATGTTGCTCGTATAAAGAACTATCGTACAATAGTTCAAAAGGAAGGTTTCGAACATTATTCCCGCGGGTCCTGGTTCAGGTGTTTCGTTTCCTTGGGCGACATTTCGAATTTAGCTAATTGCATGAAGAAATTTTTTAATTTATAATATGATTATTGTTTTTTCTCCCTGTATTTTGAAACGCGATTATGAAAGGGGTTTTACGCTTTGAAGCACGATACCGTTGTTATTCTTGATTTTGGCGCCCAGTACGGCCAGTTGATAGCCAGAAGAATACGCGAAGCTGATGTATATTGCGAAATACTGCCGTACAATATTCCGATTGAAAAATTAATCGAGAAAAACCCGAAAGGCATTATTCTGACAGGTGGACCTGCATCCGTTCTCGATGAAAACGCGCCAAAATGTGACCCTGGACTATTTGACATAAATGTGCCAATCCTTGGAATATGCTATGGAATGCAGCTAATTGCCGCCGAGCTTGGCGGAACTGTAAGCATTGTTTCAAACAGGGAGTACGGAAAGGTTGAAATAGACTTGAATGCCGGCAGTGATTTGTTCGAAAATATGGAATCCCGCACATTCTGCTGGATGAGTCATACATTTAACGTAATAAAAATGCCCGAAGGCTTCGAGACAACTGCAAAAACAAGAAATTGTCCGGTCGCGGCGATGGAAAACCGGAAGAAAAGGATCTATGGGGTCCAGTTTCACCCGGAGGTTGAGCATACGCCGTTCGGACAGCAAATGCTAAAGAATTTCCTGTACAAAATCTGCACGTGCAAACCGGATTGGAAAATGGATTCATTTATTGAGTCCGCGGTAGAATCAATCCGTGAAAAAGTCGGCGGCAAAAAGGTTTTATGCGCGCTTTCGGGCGGGGTTGATTCGTCGGTGGCCGCAGCCCTCGTGCATAAAGCAGTAGGGAAACAGTTGACCTGCATATTTGTTGATCACGGCCTTTTGCGAAAATATGAAGCCGAACAGGTTGAAGAAGTATTCAGGCGGAAATTTGATATGAATCTTATTAAGGTAGACGCCCAGGAGCGCTTTTTAAAGAAGCTTGCCGGCGTTACCGATCCCGAAGCAAAAAGAAAAATAATCGGTGAAGAATTTATACGTGTTTTCGAAGAGGAAGCGAAAAAGCTTGGAAAGGTTGATTTCCTGGTTCAGGGAACAATATATCCCGATGTAATTGAAAGCGGCTTTGGAAATTCATCCGTAATTAAAAGCCATCACAATGTCGGAGGCCTTCCTGAGCATGTAGATTTTAACGAAATTATAGAACCGTTAAGGGATTTATTTAAGGACGAGGTACGTAAGGCTGGGATCGAATTAGGCCTGCCGGAGCAGTTGGTCTGGCGGCAGCCGTTCCCGGGGCCGGGTCTTGCGGTGCGTATTATAGGCGATATTACTCCCGAAAAACTTGACATCCTTAGAGACACCGACTATATACTGCGCGATGAAATAGCCGCGGCCGGGCTTGAACGAAAAATCAGCCAATACTTCACGGTTCTTACGAACATGAGAAGCGTCGGTGTTATGGGCGACGAAAGGACGTATGACTACACCGTCGCGATAAGGGCGGTTACAACAACCGATTTCATAACGGCCGACTGGGCAAAGATACCGCACGAAGTATTGGAGAAAGTTTCGAACCGCATTGTCAATGAAGTAAAACACGTTAACAGGATTGTCTACGATATAACCACAAAGCCTCCTGCTACTATTGAATGGGAATGATTATCCATAATTATCTTTGGAATTGTTTTTATTGTTCATTTCAAAAGAAAGCAAAAATTTGCATAGGAGGATAAATGATTACGCTTTCAAATATCAATAAGACCTTCCGTGTTGCTAAGCGGCAGGCAGGGTTTGGTCGTGCCGTAAAGGCTTTGTTTTCGCGCGAATATGAGCTTGTCCAAGCGTTAAACGATGTCAGCTTTACAATCAGTGACGGCAAAATGGTTGGATATATCGGGCCGAATGGCGCGGGCAAAAGCACTACAATAAAAATTATGTGCGGAATATTAACGCCTGACAGCGGCATGTGTGAAATTAACGGACGCGTACCGTGGCGCGACCGAATTGCGCACGTTCGCGAAATCGGCGTTGTTTTCGGACAGCGCAGCCAGCTTTGGTGGGATGTTCCGATTATCGACAGCTTTGAATTGATACGCGATATTTATAAAATAGACAGAAAAACCTATAAAAATAATCTTGACGAATTAACCGAACTTCTCGATTTGGGCGAGCTGCTGAAAACGCCTGCCCGAAGCCTCAGTCTCGGCCAGCGCATGCGCTGTGAATTTGCCGCGTCGCTTCTGCATAATCCCAAAATACTGTTTCTCGATGAACCGACTATCGGTCTTGATGCGGTTTCTAAAATCACCGTACGTCAATTCATAAAGAAGTTAAACGCCGAGCGCGGTACAACCGTTATCCTGACGACCCACGACATGCAGGACATTGAAGCATTGACCGAACGGATATTGCTGATAGGGAAAGGCAGGATATTACTGGACGGCAGCCTTGACGAACTCAAAAAGCGTTCATCGAAGCGAAAAACGCTTGTCGTAGAATATACCGGATCTGAGCCCGAAATTCCGGACAATATGACTCCTGTAGAGAAGAAAAACGGGCGCCTTGTAATCACTCTTGATCCGGAGGTATTGCCGGTATCGGACGCGATAACATATCTTGCCGCAAGGACGGAACTGACCGACGTATCGGTGTCCGGTATTTCTGCGGAGGAAATGGTCGCAGAGTTGTACAGGGAGTATCATATATGAAAAAATATTGTGCGCTGTTCCGTATACGCTTTATTAACAGTTTGCAGTATCGTGCTGCGGCGTTGGCAGGGCTTGCTACGCAGTTTGCGTGGGGATTGATGGAAATATTGGCTTTTTCGGCTTTTTACCGCGCAAATCCTGCCGCATTTCCGATGGAATTCTCGCAGACCGTTTCCTACATATGGATGCAACAGGCATTTCTTGCGCTGTTCATGATGTGGTTTTGGGAACATGGCATTGCCGCTTCGATTATTGAAGGCTCGATAGCTTACGAAATGGTGCGCCCGATTGATTTATACAATCGCTGGTTTTGTCAGATTGCGGCCAACCGTTTGGCGCGGGCGGCTTTAAGATGCGCGCCGATCCTGGTTATCGCTTTTCTCGTTCCGGAACCGTATCGGATGACGCTGCCGCCTGACGCGGTTTACCTTTTGTTGTTCCTGATTTCCGCATTTCTGGCGTTATGTGTAGTGGTAGCGTTTTCAATGCTGATGTATATTTCATTATTCTATACATTATCACCTACCGGAGTCAGGTTATTTGTCGCGGTTATATCCGATTTTTTAGCAGGCGGGATTGTGCCGCTGCCCTTTTTTCCCGCTCCGGTTCGCGCCGTTGCCGAATGGCTCCCGTTTGCGGCGATGCAGAATATGCCGCTTCGTATTTATAGCGGAAATATCGCGGGTACGGACGCATTGGCGGGTATCGCGCTGCAAATCTTTTGGCTTGCGGCTCTGCTGTCTGTCGGGCGGCTTATGATGAGCCGGGCGCTTAAAAAGGTCATCGTGCAGGGAGGTTAAATGGTGCAGTTATATATTAAGTTTTTCGCGATGCACTTAAAAAGTCAGATGCAGTATAAGTTATCATTTTTTCTGACTGCGCTGGGTCAGTTTTTTGCGTCATTTACTGTTTTGCTTGGCGTATATTTTATGTTTTCACGGTTTCGTGAAGTTGAAGGTTATACCTTTGAGCATGTTCTGTTATGTTTTGCAGCGGTGTTGATGGCTTATTCAATCGCGGAGATGTTTGGACGTGGTTTTGATCAGTTCCCGCTAATGCTTGGCAACGGCGAGTTTGACCGCGCCCTTGTAAGACCGAGAAGCGTAATCTTCCAGGTTCTTGCGGCAAAGATGGACTTCACGAGACTTGGCAGGTTATTTCAGGCCATCCTTGTATTCTGTTATGCAATTCCGAACAGCGGCGTTATTTGGACCTGGGATAAAGTTTTAACGCTTTTATTGATGGTTGTTTGCGGCAGCCTGATATTCTTCGCGTTGTTTATAGTTTATGCCGGGTTTACGTTCTTCACGGTCGAAGGTCTTGAATTTATGAACATCTTTACGGACGGCGGCCGGGAATTTGGGCGTTATCCGTTTTCGATATACGGCAAAAGAATCCTGACTTTTCTCACTTTTGTAGTTCCGCTCGCGCTTTTTCAGTACTATCCGCTTCAGTATCTGCTGGACAGGGAAAAAAGCATACTGTATATGTTCACGCCGGTAATTGGTCTGCTGTTTATAATGCCATGCTATGCCTTTTTCCGCATAGGTCTGCGGCGGTATAAATCAACGGGCTCATGACTGCTGCTGTGAGTTTATCTTGTTAATGATTTTGATCGCAAGCTCATATTTATAAACTGATTTATGCTGAGTTGTGAACTTGAAGCGGTACAGCGTGTTATTATAATAAAACTCAAACTTATTGTTGTTTTGAATATTCATCCCGGAAATATCACTAATAGGGAAAGTATAATTTGTCTTTTCGGATGAAATTATAAGCTTGTCAAAAAACAATTCCACCTTGCCGAGTTTTTTGTATTGTCTTAATTTTCCCCTGCGTTTTCCGGTAAAAATCTTTACGCCCGTATCTGAAAACAGCGGTATTTGTCCGGAAATATATTCTTTTTTTGAAAACAGTTCATATAAATACGTGTTCTGCCAATCGCTCCATGTTTGCGGCGAAAGAAAGAACGGTTCGTGCCCGGTTTCAAAATAACCGTATTCATTATACCTGACCGTATAAGTACAGTTTCCGCATGTGAAAAAATCTCCGCTGCTGCGCAGGGAGCACAGGGATTTGCAGCGCGGGCAGACAACAAGAAACAGGTCAAGGTATTCGGCAAGGTTTCTCCCTTTGAAAGGAACCATGTTTTTTTCCTGCCACTCATATTCATTCATTTGAATTCCGTCAACTATCTTTTGGTATATTTCATCGACGGACATTTTACTAATGTCCTCAGGAGTGAAAAGAATGCTGTATTTTATATGAATAACACCGGTCCTTGAGCTTCTTGCCCATCTCGGCCTTGTAAGACCCGCTCCTTCCATTAATGTGTTTATGACAGGAACTTTAAGGCTCTTTATTAATTTCGCGGTTGAATAAAATACCGGCACATTTTTCAAATCCCAGTTTCGCGCTCCTTCAGGATACAGTCCAACGACGCCATTATTCCTTATTATGCTGATAATGGCGCGAATGGTACCTGAGTCGGCCAATTTTTTCGATTTTGGAATTCCGCCGACAAGCTTTAAAACCTGCCTGAGCCAAAAATGCCGGAAATGGGTATCTGAAATTACAAAGTAAATGGGTTCATTAATACCCATCGACATTAAAAAAGGGTCCCAGGCTCCGATATGATTACCTATAACTATATAGGGAGGTTTTACATTAGAGATTTCCTCATTATTTATTTTTACATTGAATCGAAGAGACAAATACTTTCCGAACGTTATTCTAAGCAGCTTATTAAACCATTTGCTGTGCCTGTATTTAATATTTTCCATTTTTCCCCCCGAAAAAAACGATTATTTATGCAAAAATTCCATTTAATTTTACCAAACCATTATGTTAATGTAAATGGATTTGTTTTGTACATTATTCCCGCAGGCCTGGAGCACCTGAATTATCCGCTGGTTTTCGGCGTAATTCCCAGGGGCTATTCGGAAGAACTATTGTGCAATAACGGAAACTATAGCGGAATGAAGCCTAGAGATATACAGTCAGAGCGAGGGTAAGCAAGTCGACTGTCTGAGCAAAAATGNNAGCTCTTGCAAATGAAGCTCTTTGTTGACGTTATTGTACAATAGTTCAAATGAACACTAATCTCGCAGGTCCTGTTTCGGGTGTTTCATTAACCCCCTTCATAGTTCCCTGTGGGCAGCAGGGCTTCGAAGCATGTCGCCCGTCGTCACCGAAAACACGTTGTTTAGTTTGCATATTGTTTTAAAGGACAAACGGGGGTATAATTCAAGTGGGAAAACTAGGAGGTGTTAATATGCCGGTATTTGAAATGCCGCTTAGCGAGTTGAAGACTTACCAGGGGATAAACCCGAAACCTGAGGATTTTGAACAATACTGGGAAAGAGCGCTTGATGAAATGAAGAGTACGGACCCCAATGCCGAACTTATTCCCGCAGAATTTCAAAGTAATGTTGCCGAGTGCTATGATCTTTATTTTACAGGTGTAAAAGGTGCAAGGATCCATGCGAAGCTTTTAAAGCCTAAGCAGGAAAAAAACAAGTATCCCGCAATACTGCAGTTTCATGGATATGCATGGAATTGCGGAGACTGGCAGAGCAAGCTTGGATATGCCGCATCAGGCTTTGTTGTTGCGGCCATGGATTGCCGCGGGCAGGGAGGTTTGTCCGAAGACAAGGGAGGAGTATTCGGAAACACATTGAATGGTCATATTATACGCGGGCTCGACGATCCGGATCCGGATAATATTCTTTTCAGGCAAATCTTTTTAGATACTGCCATGCTTGCAAGGGTTGTTTCCGATATGCCGTTTGTTGATGGTGAAAAAATGGGAGCTATGGGTAGTTCACAGGGCGGTGGATTAACTCTTGCATGCGCGTCGCTGGTTCCTGAAATAAAAAAGGCGGCGCCGGTATACCCGTTCCTGTGCGATTATAAGAGAGTGTGGGAAATGGATCTGGCAAAAGAGGCATACAGAGAGTTGTCAGATTATTTTAGAAAATTTGACCCAATGCATAAAAAGGAATACGAAGTATTTAAAAAGCTTGGCTACATTGATGTACAGAATCTTACAAACCGTATTAAAGGTGAGGTTTTAATGGCTACCGGGCTCATGGATATGATATGTCCGCCTTCAACGCAATTTGCCGCATATAACAAAATTAACTCAAAGAAAGATGTTGTTATATATCCTGATTTTGGACATGAATTACTGCCGGGTTTTGATGATATCACATACAGGTTTATGTGCGAACTATTATAATGCTTAAAAGAACCACTGTCGGAGGATTAACATGAAGACAATAATAAAACTTCTTGGAATGGCGAAAAAATACTGGAAATACATGATTATTGGCATGATTGCGATAATTGTGCTGACCGTATGCCAGCTTACGGCGCCGATGATAGTCAGGGAACTGACGAGCCTTATTCAGAACAAAGACCCTGATCTTGGACAAAAGGCTCTGCGGCTTGCGCTTTTTTTGGCGGTGATATATCTTATACAGGCAGGATGCACTTTTTTACGCTCTTACATAACACATTATGCGGCATGGAATTTTGTATCCGATATGAGGGTAAGAATATATAACCATCTCCAAAAGCTGTCGCTGCGTTTTTATCATGACAAACAAACCGGCCAGATTATGTCCCGGGCGTCAAATGACGTTCAACTGCTTGAACTTTTGATCGCCCATGCGGTTCCGGACTTAATTGTAAATGTTCTTATTCTTCTGGGAGTAACCGTGCTTCTTTTCTCGATTAATGTCATGCTTGCCCTGTTAAGCCTTGTTACGGTACCTTTTTTAATATTTGCTATTGGAATATTCGCGAAAAAAATTCAGCCTCAGTTCAGGACATCGCAGCAAAGACTTGCAGAATTTAACGCAACGCTTCACGACAACCTGTCCGGAATAAAGGAAATTCAGGTTTTTAACCAGCATGAAAGAGAAAGAGGCCGGATTAGCAAATCTTCAAAAGCTCATGTAAAACAGGTTTTAAGAGCGTTAAGATTAAGCGCGATATACCACCCGTCTATTGAGTTTTTCAATCATATGGGAACTGTTCTTGTAATAGGTTTCGGCGGATACCTTGCTTCTTTAAACAGGGTTCCTCTGCCTGATATAATAGCGTTTATTCTGCTTTTGAACATGTTTTACCAGCCTATAAGCACTCTCGGAAGGGTTAATGAAGATTTGCAGAACGCGCTGGCCGGGGCGTCAAGGGTGTTTGAGGTTCTTGATACCGAACCCGATGTAAAGGAAAAAAGCGGTGCTGTAAATGCAGGAAGGCTTTCGGGAAGGATAGACCTGGAGAATGTTTCATTCAGTTACATAACGCATCGGGATGTATTAAAGAATATAAGCCTTTCCATTAAACCTGGAGAACTGGTAGCTATTGTAGGCCCGACAGGTGTCGGAAAAACGACGCTGATAAGTTTATTGGCGCGGTTTTATGACCCCGATGACGGAAGGATACTGTTCGACGGTATTGATATCAGGAACATGACTTTATCTTCGCTTCGTGATAATATAAGCATAGTACTGCAGGATGTGTTTCTTTTCAACGGCACGGTGGCAGAAAATATCTCATACGGTGTAAAGAACGCGAGCATGGATGATATTATAAATGCAGCAAAAATCGCAAACGCGCATGAATTCATTTGTGAAATGGAACACGGTTATGATACCGTAATCGGCGAAAGAGGAATAAGACTATCCGGCGGGCAGAAACAGCGGCTTTCCATCGCAAGAGCCGTTCTCAGGGATACCCCCATTTTGATCCTTGACGAAGCCACAGCATCAGTCGACATGGAAACGGAAAAACTTATTCATCAGGCAATAGACAGCATTATTCAAAACCGCACTACGATAATGATTGCTCACCGCCTTTCTTCGGTCCGCAAAGCGGATAAAATAGTTGTTCTTGACGATGGAATGGTAGCGGAAATTGGAACACATGACGAATTAATGAAAAACGGCGGGCTGTACAAAAAGCTGTGTGAGATTCAAATGCACGGCTGATTATTCGTAAAATTGAAATCAAATTCTAATCAAACTCTAATTGTTTGCAAACGGAGGGTTAATATTTAGTATGTAAAATGCCAGTGTAAAGTTAAGTGAATGAAATTTTCGGAGGTGCGGTCATGATTACACTGGAACAGGTAGATCAATTAAGAAAAAGGACCAACTGCAGTTATGAAGAAGCAAAGGTTTTGCTTGAAAAGCATAACGGCAATGTATTGGACGCGATTGTGGAGTTTGAAAAAAATAAAGGCAAAAAATGCAGCGGGTATGAAGAAAAAACATGGAAGAGGCAGAGCGGGGATTTTTTCAAAAGTATTTGGGAAGTAATCCGGATGGGCTTTGAAAATAATGTCGTAATTGAGGACAAGAACGGAATATTATTAAATTTGCCCATTAATGTTATGCTTATTCTAATCATAATAATACCCATGGTTGTTATTCCGGTTTTGCTTGTGCTTATGCTACTTGGTTATAAATTAAGCATAAGGAAGCAGAAAGGGGAAGAGATAGATCTTACTTCGATGATGCATGATGTGGCCGACAAATTTAAAGGCGGCAATAGCGAGCAGCCTCACCAGTACCATGACGAGAGCGCTGCAAGTGATGAAAACAGGGAAGGTTATAATGAGCTGACGATCGAGTAAGCGTTTTAGTAAAATAAACTGACGGCATTCAAATGGATAATTTGTATTTATCGCCTGCAAATCCTCCTGCGTTAAGCACTGGAGGATTTCACGCTGTAGAATTCCTATAGTTACTGGAGTGAAAACGGATGGCTGAAAAAATACTGGTAGTTGAAGACGAAAGCAAGATAGCGCGTTTTCTCGAATTGGAGCTCAAGCATGAAGGATACGTCGTAGAGCTTGCGTACGACGGGCGCGAAGGGCTGGAAAAAGCTTTAAAGGGGGATGTAGATCTTGTAATACTTGATTTAATGCTCCCGCTGTTAAGCGGAATCGAAGTGCTGCGCCGTATACGAAAAAGCACAGATTTGCCCGTTATTATGCTGACCGCGAAAGATGATGTATCCGATAAAGTTATGGGGCTTGACAGCGGGGCGGATGATTACGTAACAAAACCATTCGCGATAGAGGAACTGCTTGCAAGAATCCGCGTCGCTCTTAAAAGGAAACAGAGTACGGCGAGAAAAGCCGAAGAAGAAATACTTAAATCGGGGGATCTGACGGTTAATAAAACCGCTCGCAAGGTTATGTTTAACGATGAAGAGATACCACTGTCTAAAAAGGAATACGACCTGCTCGTGTACATGATGGAAAACAAGGGGATAGTGCTAACGCGTGAAAAGCTCATTGAAAAAGTCTGGGGATATGACTATTACGGCGACACCAACGTTACCGATGTTTATATCAGGTATCTGAGGGCAAAGATTGATCAGAAGTACAACCAGTCATACATTAAGACAGTTCGTGGAGTTGGATATATTTTTGAAGATAAGGAATAAACAAAAACCGGCAAGAATAAGGACGGTTTTCATGTACAAAAAAGACAGGAGCGGTTTAGACTCGAGAAAGGCCGGAAATAAAAACAAAGTACAGGAAAGACCGGAAAAAACGAAAGCTGCCCGCGCATCCTCGATGGGACGCCGACTGTCGGGGGCATATACGAGGATGATGGTCGATTCTTTCCTGTCATGCCTTATACTTATTCTTATTGTATACTGCATTTTCAACACTGTTGTTATTATCCGCGATGTTGTTCATATCATTGACGATCTGGTTACTGCTGATAATCTTTCGGAATCCATTTACGATATTGTTGTCCAGCATGATACGGAACTGGATGTATCCGGCGTCGACGGCGAGATATTGTTAAATACTTTCGGGAATTATAACAAGCCTCACAGCATGATTCCGGTTTGGTTTTACAGCAAGGACGGGCTTGTTTATACGATGATAAGAACGCATCTAAACCGTCCGGACGGACTTTATCTTGTCAATATATTCAAGGATATCACACCCGTGCTGCTTGAGATGGCGGTTTTACTCACAACTGCTGTTGTCCTTGGAGCTATGGTTCTTTTAACGATTTTTTTCAGGGGAAGATCGATGACAAAGAACGCACTTTACCCTATTGCCGAAATGACAAGGATGACAAAAGAAATTAAAGCGCAAAACCTGAACTTAAGGCTTAATGTAACGAACGCCAAGGACGAACTTAAGGAACTGGTGATTACTTTCAATGAAATGATGGACAGAATAGAGAATGCTTATAACAAGCAAAACCAATTCGTTTCCGACGCGTCGCATGAACTGAGAACCCCTATATCGGTAATTCAGGGGTACGCGCGTATGCTTGAAAGATGGGGAAAAGAAGACCCGGAGGTTCTTGCCGAATCAATAGAGGCTATACGCAATGAATCCGAAAATATGAGAGAACTGGTAGAAAAGCTGCTGTTTATAGCAAGAAACGACAAAGACACGTTGAATCTTACAATGGAAATGTTCTCGTTAAGCGAAATGATGGATGAATTGGTAAAAGAGACTCGGATGGTGGACCAGAACCATGTAATTGAAAGTTCGATAGAACAGGATGTATATATGAATGGAGACAGAAACCGTATAAAACAGGCAATGAGGATTTTTGTCGACAATGCGCAGAAATACACGCAGCCTGGCGGTGTAATTGAAATCAGCCTGAAAAACAGCAATAATACCGCAATACTATCGGTAAAGGATAATGGATGCGGAATATCCGCGAAAGATCTTAACAATATTTTTGACAGGTTTTACAGGGCCGACGAGTCCAGGGACAGGAATAAAGGGGGACACGGGCTTGGCCTTTCGATTGCCAGAATAATAGTTCTTCGGCACGGCGGAAAGATTAAAGTAAAAAGCAAACCGGGGGAAGGCAGCGTTTTTTCGATAATGTTAAATTCACTACCGAAAACCCCCGGTAATGATGTTAATTCAGCTTATTTGGAATCAAAAAATCCTTAAACGCAGATAATTCTCTTTAACAAAATCAAATTGCGCGATTTTCCGCAGTGCCTGTTCCATCGACTTTTCCGATGCCTCGTGTGTAAGTAGAACAATAGGTACATAATTATCCTTTTCATGAGTTTCCAGTTGAACCATTGAGGATATCGAGATCCTGTAATCAGCGAAAACACCCGATATTTTTGCCAGCACACCCGGTTTGTCAAGCGTGAATAAACGGAGGTAAAACCTGTTTGCCACCTCTTCTATCGGTATTATTTTCACATCCGCCGTCGGATTGATCGTGCGATTGCAGTACTTTTGACCTTCCTTCAACAGTAAATCCCTCGAAAGGTCGACGATATCACCGACAATAGCGCTTGCGGTCGGGCGTTCGCCCGCACCGGGTCCGTAAAATACCGTATTACCGACAAAATCTCCTGTTACGAATATGGCGTTCATTTCATTGTTTACCGCCGACAATAAATGAGTATCGGAAACCAAAGTAGGATGCACCCTGATATCGATCCCGCCATTGAATACGCGATAAATTGCAAGAAGTTTTATAGTATATCCGAAAGATTTCGCAAAGTCTATATCAAGTTTGCTTATTCCCGTAATACCTTCAACGTAAATTTTATCGAACGGCACAATACTGTCGGAAGCGAGAGAACCTAAAATTGAGAGTTTATGAGCCGTATCCGTTCCGTTAATGTCCAGTGTCGGATCCGCTTCCGCGAATCCATTGGTTTGAGCGCCTTTCAGTGCGTCTTCAAATTCTACGTTATCCTTGTGCATTTTTGTTAAAATATAATTGCACGTTCCGTTAAGTATGCCGTATATGCTTTCGATTTTATTCGCAATTAATCCTTCGCGCAAGCCTTTGATAATGGGGATACCGCCGCCGACGCTTGCCTCAAAAAGGATATCAACGCCGTTCTCTCGGGCAATCTGAAATAATTCACGGCAGCGGGTGGCAATAAGGGCCTTGTTTGCGGTAACCACATGTTTACGGTTCTGAAGAGCTCTTTTTATGAAACTGAATGCGGGTTCATAGCCGCCTATTGTCTCAACAACAATGTTAATATCAGGATCATCCAGTACATCGTATACGTTGTCGGTGCATTTAACGTTTGACAAATCAAGATTACGATCCCTGTTCCAGTCAAGCTCTGCAATTGTTTTTAGATGGAATGTAAGTGTTGAGCGGGCTTTTAGCAATTCCTGCTGCTGTAGCAAAATACGCGCAACGCCGCTGCCGACCGTACCTAAACCGATTATTCCAATATTCACCCTCTGACCGTTCATTATATAATCCTTCTCCTTCTCGCGTTTTTAATAAGGACTTCTAATATCAATAGAAGTCCGGTATATAAAATGCATTTATTACGTTTTAATGTTATTTCAACTTACCCGAAAATAATTATATTTATTATAATCATATTCTTAATACTATTCAAGATATTTAGGCCAGTTTGCGCCAATAGAAATAGGGGTATGTTATTGATTAACAGAAGCGCATTTACGGCAGGTTCCCCTGAAATAAACCTCTTTGTTATTAATGATAAAATTGTCCAAACCACTAAAAGCAACGCTGTCAACATCAATGTCGAAATCGTAAATTAAACCGCAGCAATCACATTTGAAGTGGCCGTGGCTTTCCACCGTGGAGTCATACCTTAATTCCGTTTCTTCAATTGTTATTGGCTGTACGAGGCCTTTTTCAACAAACAGGTTCAGCGAATTATATATTGTCGCTTTTGACAGCGTCGGAAATAATTTTTTTAAACTTGAATATATTTGCTCGACCGTAGGGTGGTTTTTATTGACCATTAAGTATTCAAGCACCTTTATTCTATGGAACGATGGTTTTATATCCTTTTCCGATAATTTATCAAAAACGATTTCCTGTACGTTTTCCATATTTTCACCCTCTTTGTTCTTAATTATAATTCATTCTAATAATCACATTTTTATTTATAATCATTATAAATTTATATTAATAACATATTTAACAATTGTCAATATATTTTTTTATTTTCGCTGGTGCTTTGTTTACTGTTTTTTATTATTGTGCAATAAAACAGCCGGTTCATATCATATGTTTAAAGCGTCATTTTTTATGTTTAAACGGTACAAAAAACTATTTACGTCAAAAAAAAGGCTTTATTTGTAAATTCGTTGACATTACTTTACAGTTTCTATACGATCATGTAAAACAAATAATGAGAAAGAGAAAAAAAATAAATGGATGAGAAATGTTATGTGCTTAAAGATTATCGTATATATAGATATAAACCGCTGGAATTTATTTTTTATTCGGCTGTCGGGGCTTTGGTAATGGGAACTGTCGGCTGGGTATTTTACCAAAACTGGTACATCGCTCTGTTCACAGCATTTTTAGGACTGTTTTATCCAAAAATAAAAATAAAAAAACTTACGGAAAAGCGTATTAACATGCTGCGGCTTCAGTTCAAGGATATGCTGTATTACCTGGGTTCTTCGCTTTCTGCCGGAAGATCGGTGGAAAGTGCTTTTACACAGGTATATTCATCTTTGAAAAATCTTTATCCTGACGGGAAAAGCGATATAGTCCGGGAAATTGAAATTATATTGAAACGGTTAAGAACTAATGAAAATATCGAAGATATACTTAAAGACTTTGCTAACCGTTCCGGTATTGAAGAAATACATCATTTTGCAGATATTTTCTCGGTTTGCAAGCGTTCCGGCGGAAATCTCATTGAAGTAGTGCGAACTACATCGAGAATGATCAGTGAAAGAATTGAAATAAAGCAGGAAATCGAAACAGGTCTTGCCGGTAAAAAGCAGGAACAGCGAATAATGACGTTGTCTCCCATTCTTATGGTAATTTTCATTTCGAAAATGAGCGGTGAATTTATTCAGCCTTTATTTTCAACTGAGGTTGGAAGAATTGTCATGACTGTATCATTGCTGATGATAGGAACGGGGATTTTTATATCAAACCGTATTATGGATATCCGCTTTTAAGCAAAGGTGATAAGGTTATGCAATTGTACATAATACTGATTACCGCTGTTTTAGCCGTATATTTAATTATTAATATTTGTGTAAAGCAAAGATATAAAGAAGAAGTAGAGTTTCTTGACGCAAAACAGTACCCGTATAGAAACCTTTTACCGTTTGGGATGTGGCTGTTTGACGAGATTGGCGTACCGTCGGCGGGATCATATTATGTATTTTTGCATCAGAGAGTGGTTATGGTATACGGCTCGAGATATGCGCAGTATTACTTGAAAATACACTGGGCGGAGAAGTTCTTTTATTTTTTCTTAGGCATTGTAATAGCTTCGTTCTTCGGAGCGGTTTCAAATTACGGCATTTGGTTTTTAATATTAGTGCCCGTTTCAGGAGCGGTTTTATTCTTTCTGGCCGACAGAAATCTTGATGAGCGGGCAAAAAAAAGGAAACTCATGTTTATGATGGATTTTCCGGTTTTTATAAGCAAGCTTACACTGCTTATAAATGCCGGGATGCACTTAAGGCAGGCGTTGGAGCGGATATATTCGGATTCGATTCAAAAACGCCCGCTGTATGCAGAATTAGGGACAGTTCTTGATGATTTTGCGTCAGGTCTCGGAGAAAGCCAGGCATGGCAGGATTTCTCGGAAAGATGCAAAGTTAAAGAAATATCGTCATTCGCAAATATGATTATGCACAGTTCGAAAATCGGCGGAAGGCAGCTTATTGAAGAACTGAAGAAAATGACCTATGAAACCTGGGAAATGCGTAAGCACGCAGCGAAACAAATGGGTGAAACCGCATCGGCAAAATTGATTTTTCCGCTTATGCTGATGTTTCTTGCCATTCTGCTTATTGTTATTACGCCTGCAATTATGCAGTTTTCCAAAGGGTTTTAGAAATAGAACAGGAAGGAGAAGCAGGTATGTTAACTAAATTAGTCCGAAAGTTTATTAAAGACACAAAAGGGCTGAATACTGTGGAGATAGTTATATTGGTCGCAATTGCAATCGGTTTGGCTCTTATATTCAAGGATCAGATAACTACGTTTGTCAAAACAATATTAGATAACATACTGGATGCATCGGCATTCACAATATCTCCGGCTCCGTGAGGCAAATAATGTTCGGATATAAGAAACGTAACGCGGGTACGGCGACAAAAGGCGCAGTAACCGTGGAGTATGTGCTTGTTTTTCCTATTGTTATATTATGTGTTGTCATAATTATTCAAATTGGTCTTCTGTATTACCAGCAAGCCTTATTTCAAGCCGTAGTGGGTGAGAGTATCCAAAATTGGGCTATGCTTTGGGGATATGACATGAGCCGGATAACTGCCGAAAAAGGAATAACAGGCAAAGACGCTTATAAAAGCGAAGGTTTGTACTGGCACATTTCTTCCGGCGCGGACGCCAAAAAAAACGCTTTGGAAAACGAGATCAATCGAATGCTGCATAAATCAAGCATAATTAAACCAAAAGACGAAATAAAAACCAAAGTTGAGTTTACAAATTATGTTATCACTCAGAAAATAGAAATACACGCTTGGGCAGTTTATCCTTCACCTTGCGGGAAACTGCTTCAATTCATTGGTTTTCCGGACGAAATCGTACTTGAAACGCATTATGAAACAACAGTGAACGATCCTAAAGAATTCATCCACAATGTTGATTATTTGTTTCAAATATATAATGAAACACAGGCAAAAGACTGGGTGGAAAGATTGTTAGGACCCCTTGTTCAATCACTTGAAAAGATAACAAACTATTAGAAACAGAATATTATTTCCATACTTAAAGGGTATTGGTGACCTGAAATGAGGTTAAAGGGCAGTATTACCGTTTTTATGAGTATAGTATTATCCGCGCTGATTGCGTTTACGGGAATAATCGTCGACGCGTCGCGGCTGAAAATTGCAAAAAGGCATGCCCAGGCCGCCATGCAGCTATCGGTGCAGTCCGCTCTTACGCAGTATCATGCTCCGCTTAAAGAACAATACGGTTTTATGTCAATAGGCTACGGGCAGGAGGAATTGGAAGCTTTAATACTTGAACTTCTGGAAAACAACCTCTCGGTGGATAATGCATATTTGCCCGGTTTTGTCGATCTATACGGTTTTCAGGTTAAGAATGTGACGGTAACGCCTTTTTTCAACCTGACCGAAGATTATGTTCTTGAGCAGCAGATAACACAGTTTATGAAATACCGGGCTCCGATCGCCGCAATCGGTAATTTTCTTGAGAAATTGAAAGCATTAAAAACATGCATGGCACAGTCGGGCGTGCTAAACAAAAAAATGGATCTGGAGAAAAAACTGCAGAAAATTCGTGAGGAACAGGTTTATCTCCATTTGCTGCTTACCGAGCGAATCAGCGGTTTTTCATACGGTGGGAAGCTGCCGGAAGACATTATGGATCAACTTCATAAAATATCGGAGTATGCAAATGATATACAAATGCTGGAAAAGCCGGGTTCGGAACTGGATACCAACTGGAACTCAATGTTAGATATTTCGGAGAATATAAATGATGCCCAAAACGATATAAGAAGACTTGAAAGCGAAGTGCGGGAACTTAAGAAGGAAATAGCCCGGTGCGAAACCAGTGAAGAAGAAGGCATAGATGATTACATAAAAGAATTGGGTGATAGAATATCTGCATTAAAAAATGAAATAACTCTTAAAAAATCATACATCAGAAATGAAAAGGATTTGCTGAAAAATAAGGCCGGTATCTGCATGGGTTTATTGGGCAAAATTGAGGACAATGCCGATGCGATTTATTTGAGTGTATCGTCCCTTGGAAGTTTTGTCGCAAGATTTATTAATTACCATAATAAGGCCGTCGAACTTGCGGATCAAATTGAAAAAGGGTGCGAAGCTGCTGAAAAAATTAGGATTGAAATAGAAGAAGAAATAAAAAGGCAATCCGCGGAGTCCGACAATGCATTCCTGATGCGAATAAAAACCGAAATAAATAAGCTCGTTATAAATGCCGATCCGGATGTTATACATAAAATATGCACTGAAATTGACCACAACCTTGTCGTTCTTAAAGCGGCAAAAGCAAAAATAGACGAATGTAAATCCGGGATTAGTCAAATCATTGATGAACTGCATGCGTTTATCCGGAAAACAAAAAACAGCATGGAGGATGAATGCATAAATTTTGAGAGAAAAACCTTCGGCATTGAAATCAGGAATATAACAGAACCTGTTCAAAGCCCGCTTCAGACCGCCGCCGGTTCATATAAAAAGCCCGTATATTCATTGGAACCCGCTGTTAACCAAAAAGAAAAAAATGAATTTAATAAGTGGTGCAACACGGTTTTTAACGAGGATATCTATGTTGATAACAGCAGGGATAAGGGTTACCAGAAAAAGCTGAAACAAAACCTACGAAAAAACGAAGAAGAAAACAATAAAGAGGAGGATCATTTTAACGGTGACGATACAAGATTATCGGATAAGAGCCTCGAAGAATTATTTCAAAAACTGCCGTCATACAGGGATAAGAATGGAAGATATATAAATGTAAAAAACAGCGATTATATAAGTGAAGAGCCGGAAGATGACTATCAGCCGGCAAACGGGCAAAACAAAAATAAAGATGTCGAAGAGAAATACGGAAGCGCATTAAACGAAAACGGAAATTTGGCGTCAAGAATAGGAAAACTATTGGCCTCGGCGGGCGACGAGCTGGTAAAATCGCTGTATGTAAATGAGTACATTGTGAGTGCGTTCAAAAACGCAAATATCGAAACCGCGAAAACAACAGGCATAAGTGCTGCAGGATTCCCTAAAGAAAGCTTTTATGAAAAAGGCGAAGTTGAATACATAATATTCGGCGCGAAAAAAGAGAAAACAAATATACTACTCGCAAGGTCCTCGATATTTGGAATACGCATGGGACTGAATTTAATCCACATATATACCGATACCGAAAAAACAGCCGCTGCGCTGACAGCCGCGAATATTATTGCCGGATGGTCGGCTTTTGGCGTACCTATCGTTAAAAATTTAATTCTCATTGGCTGGGCGGCAGGCGAATCATGGCTTGACGTTAAAGGAATAAATAAAGATGAACCTGTGCCCGTATATAAAACGAAAAACACGTGGAAGCTCGATCTGAAATCCATATTTTCTAACATTGCGGAAGAAATAATAAATGAGTCGTCCGATTGGCTTAAACAAACAAAGAACGAGCTTATCGACAAAGGAGAAGACGCGTTAAGAACCGCTGTTGAGAACCTTGTATACGGTGCGGTAAATGAAGCGTTTCTGCCTGTTGAGCAAATGTTCACGGAACCGGATAAAGGTGATGGCCGAAAAACAGAGCCGGATATTTCAGGCATTAATGTACCCGGTGATTTCGGCGACATGCAGGCTTTAAAAGAGTGGATAATCAAAACCGTAAGAGATCATTTCGAATCGGTTAAATCGGAGGTCGTAAACTGGTCAGTATTGAAATTAGAAGAATATAAGAAAAGCTTAACTAAAAAGATTGTTGATTTTCTATTCGAATGTAATGCGTATAAGAACTTTGTAAACCGGCTTAAAGTAGAACTGGACGACATTATTAACCACAGCGGCGGATTGCTGGCCGACAAGGCGGATGAGCTTGGCAGCAAAATCAGGGATGCCGGCGTGAAAGAACAAGTGCTTGGATCGGTTGTATCGTTTGATTATCTGGACTATTTAAGGCTGCTGCTGTTTGTCGTGCCGCAGAAAATCAAACTTTTAAGAATTGCCGATCTTATGCAGCTAAATATGCAGAAGACACTTAATAACCCGGATTTTATTCTGTCCAATTACAACACGTTTTTATTGGTTGAAGCCGATATTTCGTTTAAATATTTTTTTGTACCCGGAATTTCTGTCAATAAAGACGAAGGGCAAATTAAGATACAGTGGGGGTACGGGTATTGAAAAATCTTAGTTTCCATAATCAAAAGCGCTGTAACGCCGGAACTATAAATACCGTCAAAGCATTGAAAGCAAGCCGCGGAAGCGCGACAGTGGAAGCAGCGGTAATCCTTCCGGTTATTATCATCGTGTTTATTTCAATACTGTCAATAATTCGTATTGCCGGTACATATGATCGTGTACAGTATGCATTGAACCAGGTTGCCGCAGATTTGTCGCAGTATAGTTACCTTTATACCGTATTGGGGCTGCAGGAAGGACATGACGAAATAATCGACGATATTGAAAATGCAAAAAATGAGTTTTTCAAACAGCAAAACGTTATAAACACCTTTTACGGGACCATTCAAAGCATTACGGGGGATATATCGTTTACCGGACAGGAAAACGATATCAATGCATTAATCGGCTTAGTCGATAATATTCAGAATATCGGCAATTCTTACGATGATTTGTCAGCTCAGATTGAGAAAGTACTTACGGATCCGATGGGAGAGCTGCGGATTATTGCGCTTGCGCTGTCAGACAAATTGTTTAGCGGGTCAAAAACCGAATTGTTTTCTATTGTTTCAAAAAGCATAATGAAGGAAAAACTGTCAAATTCTCTTTCAATAACGGTAAGTGATTTGGAAAAGAACCTCGGAATAAAAGGCGGCATTAACGGATTGGATTTTTCACGTTCGTCGTTCCTTGACGATAAACAGACGATAGATCTCGTGGTAGAGTATACGGTAAAACCGGTGACCGGTTTTGCGATAGTGCCGGAAGTGCGCCTTAGAAACCGCTCATGCGTGCTTGCGTGGACATCGGGTTCGGACAGGATCCGAACGCATGAAGATACGGACGACGAGAGTTTATGGAATAATGATATAAATACAGATCCAAGAATTCAGCATATGAACCGCGGCATCGAAATAGAAAAGCGGTTTGCCGCGGAATTGATAAAACCGTTTGGGGAGAACGGAAAGGTCACCCCGCATTTTTTCCCGGTTGTCGACGCCGTTAAATATGGGCATGGTAACGAAATAGAAAAAATATATTCAATGATATCCCTTAATCCTTTCTTAAGCAGTTACAAGACAAAAAACGTAATTATCGGAAAAATAAAAAACCTTATCGATAAGCTACATAATTTCAGCGGGGGAGAAAAAAACGGTTTTGTTATTGATATAACGCCGAAAAATACCGTTTTAAAAAGGGTGGTATATGTAATTGTTCCGGAAAACAGCAGCTTGCCCGAAGCATTCCACGAAGCGTTTGAGGAATGCTCAAAATATTGTTCCGGGTTTGGTATTGAACTATATTACGAACAAAAATACGGAGAATATGCTAATGGAAAAGAAGACACTGAAAATGACGGGTAAAACCGCTGTTATACAGATTATATTATTTATTGCGCTGATACTTTCGTATACGCTTTTAGTTTCATTGGTGCCATTGAAGTCAAGGGTTGTTCAAAGATCATATGCGTTTGTATTCCTTATCGCTGCGGCGATATACGATATACGGACAAACGAAATTCCGCTTTCTGTCTGTGCCGGCATGATAAGTTTGGCTTTAATATATTCGGTGATTTATCTATGGGATATTGCCGCTTTAATTGCGGCGGTTGTAATAACAGTGCTATTGTTAGCCGTGAGTTTGGCGGGCAGGGGAATAATCGGAACGGGAGATGCGCTGCTGCTTGGCTCTTCTGTTATGATGCTGTCGGTTCAAGAAATACTCGGCTTTTTGTTTTTAACATTCTTACTTTCATCAGTTTTAGGAGTTATTCTATCAATAAAAATGTGTAAGTTTAAAGATGCGGTTGTTCCATTGGCACCGTGCATTGCGGTTGCTTTCATAATACGGTGTCTTCTGCGTTAGCGGTTCCTTTTTTACGCTTTTAGCCTGATTGAATGGAGGAATTTGAGAATGAATGGACTTGGCAAACTAAAAAAAGAGTATATGTTTGACGGAGAGAAGAGTTATCTGGTCGTGTCTGTCCCAGTTTACAGTGAAATAAAACACTACCAGTTGGAAATGCTGGAGAGAAATAATATCGAGCCATTGATCCCGCTTACCGTTCAGAGATTTAATGAAGAACTAAGGCTTTATTATGAAATCACATCCAAAATACCAATCGAACGTGTTTTGAAACACAGGAGAATTAATGCTGAAGAGTTTGAATATATTGTTATGCAGTTTGCCAGGCTGCCCAATGAACTGAAAGATTTTTTACTTGATATTTCGTTTGCGGTATTCGATAAATCTTATATATTTTGTGACCCGCTGACGATGAAGCTATATTTTTTGTATATTCCCATTCCGGCATGCGAAAGTGAACCGGACAGTTTCAGGCAATTTTTAAAAAAGTTGATAATTGATGATATAAATCTTATGGACGAATCTTCGGGAAATCTGCTTAAAAGGCTTCTGGATGTTCTGAAGCTTGAAACATTCAACGCTGAAATACTGGCTAAGACAATTATTACAGACGAAACAGGCAAAAAGGAGGAGCCTGTCATGAAGCCCGTTAAAGAGGAAACAGTTTTCAGACAGTCGCAATATGCCGTAAAAGAAAGAAACGACAGAATAAAAACGCCGGATACAAACCGTCGTACCGCCATAGAGCTTAAATACCCGTTGTCTTCATACCTGATTACGGCGTTTTTGAATGCGATTATGGCTGCGGTATTGATATTGAGCTTTGCATTTGGAAAGAACGATGATGCCGTCAGCAAGTTTTTAGGTATAGTTCTTGTCACCGCGGCAGTAAATTACTTTGCGGTTACGAGATTGTTTTCGAAAGATAAGAAAATACAAAACACATCAGACAAGTCATCAAATAATAAACGTTACGTAAACCAGTCGATAAAAATAGTTCCAAAAATATCGGGTTTCAAACAAAACAGGCTTTCGGACAACGAGTCTGCAGCAACTATGGCACAAAACGACAGCAAAACAGGCTGTGAAATGCCTGAAAAACCAATGAAAAAATACATCGCAAACGAAAAGACCGGCAGACTCTATCGTTCCGAAATTGACAATTCCGGCTGCTTCAATACCGTGATACTCGGGAAAAGAACAGGAAACGTTCCTTTTCTTCAAAGCCTTTCAAACCCGATGAATAAAATAATTATTGATAAAAACTCTATTCTTATAGGGCGGCTTCAAGGAAGCGTAGACTATGTTATCGATAACAGGGCTGTTGGTAAAATTCACGCCGAGATAGTAAAAAAGGGCGAAGAGTATTACATAATAGACCTAAATTCGGTAAACGGTACGTTTGTAAACGACGAAAGAATAGTATGCAATACCGAAACAATGATAAAAAACGGGGATAAAATTATGTTTGCAAACGAAGTATATACGTTTACGGTATGAATAAAATAACATTAGCAGGAAAGGATAAACTTGAATAAATTTATGGGAGTGTGGTTATATGAGTCTGATACCTTGGAATCCGTTCAGAGAAATGGATAATTTCAGCAAAGACGTAAGCAATTTTTTTGACTTTTCACCGTTCAGGTTTTTTGGAGGGATGAACTCTCTCAGAGCCGATGTTTATCAAACCGAAAAAGATGTAATAGTAAAAGCGGAGATACCGGGAATATCAAAAGAAGATTTGGAGGTGTACATCGATGAGGATTCCATAAGATTATCGGGACAGTCAAAAAGAGACAAGGAATATAAGGATGAGAACATATACAGGACCGAAAGGTATTATGGAAGCTTTTCAAGAACAATACCGCTGCCGATGGAAGTAAAGACGGAACAGGCATCAGCAGAATATAAAGACGGCATATTGTCAATAACAGTTCCAAAGGCGGAACCATCAAAACTTAAAGGAAAAAGAATAAATATACAGTAGCTTATATAATATTTCTTTGTAATAATTCTATGTATGAAGAAAAAAGATCTGTCCTTTTATGCGACAGGTCTTTTTTTTCATAGACCGCCTATTTATTTTTTGATATACTATATAAGAAATTTTTACACTCCTATGAACAGGGCAGATGATGGATCCCTGTATAAAAAGCATATAAGGAGATAATATGGCTGCTTCAAAAAAGAAAAGAACATTTGATTTGAATAAAATACCCGCGCATATTGCGATAATTATGGACGGGAACGGCAGATGGGCAGAAAAACGCGGCCTGTCAAGAAGCGTAGGCCACCGTGAAGGAGCAAAGGCCGTCAGGGAAATTGTAGAAGAGGCTTATGATATAGGGGTAAAGTATCTCACTGTGTTTGCATTTTCAAGCGAGAACTGGTCGAGACCGAAAGAAGAAGTAGACGAGTTAATGCGTCTTTACCTTGAATATCTGAAAAACGCTGAAAATGAAACAAGCGACAAAGATGTCCGGGTGCGGATTATTGGAAGCAGGCAAGGCCTTTCCGAAGAAATTGTTCAACAGATACAAAAAGTTGAACAAAGGACTATAGACAAAAAGAGGATGAATTTGATAATCGCTTTGAATTACGGCGGCAGACAAGATATAGTTCAAGCCGTAAAAAAAATAGTGGACGATGTTGAAAACGGCGTAATCGAAAAAAATATGATTACCGACAATGTTTTTGGCAGAAAGCTACTGACCGAAGAAATACCCGATCCCGATTTACTGATAAGAACCAGCGGAGAGATGCGGTTGAGTAATTTCCTTATCTGGCAGTGCGCCTATACCGAGTTTTATTTTACGCCTGTGCTTTGGCCGGATTTTAAAAAAAAGCATTTTCATGACGCGATATTGGAGTATCAGAACCGCAGCCGTCGTTTCGGCGGGGTGAAGTGAATATTTTGCAAATTTCCGGTTATTGGAGGTATTAAGAGATATTAATGAGAAAAAGAATAATAAGCGCGGTGCTTGCGATTATTGCGCTGATATTTATTATGATGCAGCCGCCTTTTGTAATGGGAATTACAGTTTTTGCAGTGTCTTTAATAGCGCTGTATGAATTTTATCAGTCTGTCAGGAAGATGGAATTTTATCCTGTAAGGATAGTGGGCTTTTTTTCCTGTATAATGTTTTTGTTGTATATCATTTCTTATTCGTATGAATCGGATTTGATAGAAACGGCATTAGGGGTATTGTCAAGGGCGATATTCCAGAGAAATATCGTCTTTTTAATTATCTACATAGTTGTTTTCTATTTAATGATGCAGTTAATTTTCAATAAAAGGAATTTTACTCTTGATGATATTGCCGTAACACTTTTGGGTATAATTTATGTTCCGTTTCTTCTATCGTTTGTATTTCTCGTAAGGTGTATGGATAACGGTTTTGAACTTGTATGGATCATTTTTGTAGGCACGTTCTCAACCGATATATTTGCCTATTTTACAGGAAAGCTGTTTGGCAAAAAGAAACTTCTTCCCGAGGTAAGCCCGAATAAAACGGTTGCCGGAGCGATAGGAGGAGTTGTTGGAAGCATAGTTTGCACGACGGCTTTCGGATATTTTTATGTATATCTTTATGCCGGAATAAAAATACCGGCTTACCATTACATATTAATAGGTCTTTTATGCGGCGTGATCGCACAGATTGGCGACTGGGCTGCTTCAGCAATAAAAAGGCGCGTAGGGATAAAGGATTTTGGGAATATTATGCCTGGACACGGTGGGCTGCTGGATAGAATTGACAGCTTGCTGTTTGTTGCGCCGGCAATTTATTTCTATCTGCAGTTTTTTATATGAGATTTTTGCTCCGTGGTCAGGGTAAAATGCAACTATTATTATTTGGGGTACAGTATGGTTAAAAATCTGATTATTATCGGGTCGACAGGCTCAATAGGCACTCAGGCGCTGGATGTCTGCGAGCGTCTAAATATTAATATTGTTGGTCTTGCAGCAGGAAGCAATATAACGGCTCTTGAAGAACAGGCAAGGAAATACAGACCGTTAATTGTTGCTGTTATGGACCCGGAAAAAGGCAGAGATTTAAAACAGCGTTTAAGCGATACCGCGGTAAAAGTGGTATATGGGTTGGAAGGCATGATTGAGCTTGCCATGTTTCCCGGAGCGGATACCGTTTTGACTTCTGTTGTAGGGATTGCGGGTCTTGTCCCGACAATGAAAGCCATCGAATCGGGCAAAAATATTGCTCTTGCAAATAAAGAGACGCTTGTAACCGCGGGAAAGCTTGTGGTTGACGCCGCTAAAGCCAAAAACATAACAATAATGCCGGTTGACAGCGAACATTCCGCTTTATTCCAAAGCATGGCCGGAAACAGGAAGCAGGATATTGAAAAATTGATATTGACCGCTTCAGGCGGACCGTTTCGCGGTTTTACAGCCGATCAGCTCGAAAAGGTAACTATCGAACAGGCTTTGAAGCATCCTAATTGGAATATGGGAAACAAAATCACGATAGATTCGGCTACAATGATGAATAAAGGCCTTGAGGTTATTGAAGCGAAATGGTTGTTTGATGTTGATTTGTCCAAAATTGAGGTATTAATTCACCCTCAGAGCATAATACATTCAATGATATCATTTGTCGACGGATCAATAATTGCTCAAATGGGAATTCCGGATATGAGAATTCCTATCCAATATGCGCTTACATGGCCGTGCCGCGTTAAAAACACGATTGAGAGAGTAGATTTTTGCAAAATTGGATCTTTTACGTTTGAGAAACCTGACTTTAAAGTGTTCAGATGCTTAAGTTTTGCATATAAGGCGGCGGAAATAGGAGGAAGCATGCCTGCGGCAATGAACGCCGCGAACGAAATTGCCGTGTCATTGTTTCTGCAGGGAAAGATTACGTTTACGGATATTATGGACATTATAGAAAATGTTATGGAAAATCATAAAGTAATTGTAGATCCGGCATTGGATGATATAATAGAAGTTGACGGATGGGCAAGGGAAGAAGCAATGCGCTTGCATTCACAGAGGTCCACTGCCGATACACGCGCATAATTCGGGAAAACAACGATTATCGTGAAATAGAACAGGAGTAGATATTTGTATGAATATATTGTTGGCTGTTATAGCATTAAGTTTTTTGATACTTGTACATGAAGTTGGCCATTTTATTGCTGCCCGTAAAGCAGGTGTGAAAGTCCAGGAATTTTCGATTTTCATGGGTCCGAAGATTTATTCATGGCAAAAGGGAGAAACGAAATATTCGATAAGAGCTATCCCAATGGGCGGGTTTGTAAAAATGGAAGGCGAAGAAGAAACTTCCGACGATGAGCGTGCTTTCAGCAAAAAGCCCGCGTGGAAAAGAGCCGTAATTATCGCTTCCGGGGCTTTAATGAATATACTTATCGCTGTAATAATTATGACGGTTATCTCTTTTTCAATGGGCTATAACACACGTTCAATTGCTAAACTGGACGACGATTCTCCATTGGCGAATGCGGGAATAAAAGCAGGAGACAAAATAGTATCGTTTGACGGCAAGCATATATTCCATCCGAACGATTTGTCGGTTCTGCTGTATGTTTCCGATGGAAGCCCCACGGAGATAGCATACCGGCGTGAAGGTGAAAAGGGAATTATACGGACATTCGTAACCCCGAAAAAAACAACACCTATATATCTTATTGGTATAGTTGTTGAAAACCCCGAAGGAAAAGGCAGTAATGTAATCCAGAGGGTTGAAAAAGGGTCTCCCGCGGAAAAGGCCGGCTTGATTCCGGGAGATATTCTTAAAAAAGTTGATGATGTGGAAATAGCCGAAAGAAGCGATTTGTCGGTTTACCTTCAGAAAACGAAGGATAAGCCCGTGAATATTACGATTGATAGAAACGGCGATATTATAGAAATACATGATGTCGTCCCGTATGCTACACAAACGTTTTATGACCTCGGCGTATGGTTTGAATATAAGAAAGGAGATTTTTTCGGTTCGATAGCAAGCGGGATCAACAACTCGATATCAACTATCCGCTCGGTTTTTTATACACTGGGATGGCTGTTTACAGGTAAAGCGACTTTCCGTGATATATCGGGACCGGTTGGAATTGTAGCGTATATAGGCGATGTTGTGGATATGGGTACCGGATTTACCGAGAAACTCCTGTACCTGCTGCAAATAACAGCGTTTTTAAGCCTTAACCTCGGTGTAATGAATTTGCTGCCGTTTCCTGCGCTGGATGGCGGGAAGCTTGTTGTAATATTAATCGAAAAAATTCGCAGAAAACCCCTCGATCCGGAAAAAGAAGCATGGATTTCAATGGTTGGTTTCTTCCTTCTCATGCTGCTTTTGATAGCAACTCTTGTCAACGATATACCGAGGCTTATTACAAGGTAAAAGATGCCCGAACCACCCACTGGGAATTATTTTACGGGACATTGTTCGGACGCAGGAAGTATATTAGGGTGATGAAGGTGAGTGAAATTAACCGTCGTAAAAATAGAAATACAAGAAAAGTGAAGGTCGGCAACCTTTACATTGGAGGGGGCGCGCCGATTTCGATACAGTCAATGACAAATACGAACACCAGGGATATAAACGCGACGATATCGCAAATCCATGCGCTTGAAAAAGAAGGATGCGATATAATAAGAGTCGCGGTTCCGGATATCGACGCGGCATTGTCAATTAAGGAAATAAAAAAAAGCATATCAATTCCGCTCGTAGCCGATGTTCACTTTGATTACAGGATAGCGATAAAAGCAATTGAGATGGGCGCGGATAAGATTCGCATAAATCCGGGTAATATCGGCTCGGAGGAAAGAGTCAGGAGCGTCGTATCCTGTGCAAGGGGAAGAGGAATACCCATCAGAGTCGGAGTTAACGCGGGGTCGCTTGAAAAACAGCTTGTCGAGAAATACGGCGGGATAACGCCGGAGGCGCTCGTGGAAAGCGCTGAAAGACATATCAAGATTCTTGAGGATATGGATTTTTACGATATAGTTGTATCAATCAAATCGTCAAATGTTCCGCTGATGATAGCCGCATACGAATTAATGTCGGAAAAATCGGAATACCCGCTGCATATCGGTGTTACAGAGGCCGGAACACTATACGGCGGAACAATAAAATCCGCTGTAGGGATAGGAGCTTTACTGTCAAAGGGCATAGGGGACACAGTCAGGGTGTCGTTAACAGCGGATCCGACCGAGGAAGTAAGAGCGGGAAAAGAAATACTTAAATCGCTCGGTTTATACCGCTACGGCATCGAGTTCGTTTCATGCCCGACCTGCGGGCGCACAAGGATCGATTTGGTCTCTGTCGCCGAACAGGTGGAAAAAGCGCTGGAAGGTATTGAAAAACCAATAAAAATCGCGGTTATGGGCTGCGAGGTTAACGGCCCCGGTGAAGCGAGGGAAGCGGATATAGGAATCGCTGGAGGAGACGGCTGCGCCCTGCTGTTTAAAAAGGGGAAAATCGTACGGAAAATCAGCGAAGAAAAAATTGTTGAAGAACTGATAAACGAAATAAAGAACATGTAAAACGCATGTCGCCCGTCGTCACCGAAAGCACCC
>LSQX01240828.1_pt1 | contig 46773 bp, 46 predicted proteins | sample 654561 | NCBI WGS metagenome assembly LSQX01 (sample SAMN04489861, study PRJNA283612) | anaerobic digester metagenome | isolation source: 4 biogas reactors fed with cattle manure at either 37C or 55C with and... | place: Denmark: Kongens Lyngby | collected 2014
CTCTTCGGTAATGCATTAACCCCTGTAATGGCGCTGTATACGCGATTACAGGGGTTTTTCTCGTTTTTAACTGTAAAAGTCAAGATTATATTAGTTGAAATATTATACACGATCCACAACAATCATTGTAGTGATTAAAGCGAAAATTCGAACGACGACCCATCGAGGAACACTTCATCGCCCTCTTCCACGCCCGCGTCGAGTAGGGCATCCTGTATGCCACTCTCGATGATACGTTTTTGGAAATGGCGGAATGACTCAGTGTCACTGAAGTTGGTAGACAACATCAATTCACGAATATATGGTCCTTCAACACAAACAATTTGCTTGTCGGTGACAATCTCAAAATCATATTTTTTCTCGAAACGATAGACTTTCATTTGTTCAATCTCTTCGAGTTCCGGCAAGGGCAACGTCACCACTTCTGCCGCCAATGCCTGTTTGAAAGCCATAACACCTTGTGTTGTCACGGCTGAGATCGCAAAAACGCGATAACCTTCACGTTCTATTTCTTCGCGAAGCCTTTCAATCTCCTCTTCCTCAACAATGTCGATCTTGTTGAGCACGACCCACATCGGTCGTTTACCAAGCAAATTCTTATACTGGGCGAGTTCTTCGTTGATTGCATTAAACCGATCGATCGGATCGATCCCGTCAAATGAAGACGCGTCAACCACGTGAATCAGCATTCGTGCGCGTTCAACGTGGCGCAAGAAATCGTGCCCCATACCCGCCCCTTCCGAGGCGCCTTCGATTAAACCGGGGACATCCACGAGAACAAATCGCGTGCCTCCAACGTCAACAACACCCAGAATAGGTTGAAGCGTCGTGAAAGGATAGGAGGCGATCTTGGGTTTGGCTGCCGATACGACAGAAAGGATCGTAGATTTCCCTGCATTGGGGAAACCGACAAGTGCTGCATCAGCGAGCAGTCTGAGTTCGAGATCAATCTTGACTGTTGCGCCCGTGCGTCCGGCTGTCGCAAAACGAGGAGCTTGTCGAGACGGGTTGGCAAAACACATGTTGCCACGGCCTCCCGTGCCGCCTTTTGCGAGGATCACCTCGTCGCCATCCTCTTTCAGGTCAGCGATCATTTCACGCGTGCCTGATTGCAGTACGAGTGTTCCCGCAGGCACCTTGAGAACCAGACTGGCACCACTAGAACCGGCCATCCGCTTGCCTCGACCAGACTCACCATCTTCCGCAGAAAAATGATGCTGGAAGCGGTAGTCCTGGAGTGTATTGATATTGCGATCGGCGCGCAAGATAACGTCACCGCCCCGGCCGCCATTGCCGCCATCGGGCCCGCCGTTAGGGATGTACTTCTCGCGCCGGAAAGAAACGACGCCGTTACCGCCGTTGCCTGAGCGCACCTCAATTGTCGCATTATCGTAAAACATGTAAATAGATGAAGAGCGGCTTGCGCCGCTCTCTTTTTTTATTCTTCGACCGGATAAACGCTTGCCTGTTTGCGTTTACGTGCAATGCGCTCGTAGCGCACGTTACCATCGATCAGAGCGAAGAGCGTGTCATCCTTCCCGATTCCCACATTAGTGCCGGGATGAATTTTCGTACCACGCTGACGGTAAATAATACTTCCCGCCGTGCAGTACTGCCCATCTGATAATTTCGCGCCCAGGCGTTTCGATTGTGAATCACGTCCGTTGCGCGTACTTCCCATACCCATCTTGTGGGCCAGAAGTTGAAGATTTACTTTGATCATAATAGTCCTCCCTTTTATGTCCGACGCGCCGATAATTTTATCCGCGTAGTGTTCTTACTCTATTTCCTCATAAGGCTTGTCGATCACAGTGACAAAGCGTCTGCCGTAGCTGTTCGCGATTTGCAAGCATCCAATCCTGGCGGTATTCATCAAGGTTTCGATGATATCTGCTCGTTTCTGGTCATCCGGGTAGGAAACTGCACACCGGATATTGGCCGGTTCGAGCGCGTACTCTGGTTCCACTCCCGCTAGTTCCTGAAGGCTTCCAATAACTGTTTGCGCAATCGCGGAAATCCCGGCACAAATCTCATCCGGCCACGGTCGCCACACTCTCGCGTGACCCTCCATCTGGAAGGAGCCAATACGGCCCTCCTGGTCAAAGAGAAAGGTCGCTCGAATCATCTTAGCCGTTTATCGCCTCGATCAGCACGCGCGTGTATGCCTGCCTGTGACCCTGCTTGCGACGATAACCCTTCTTGGATTTATATTTGAACACGACAATCTTTCTGCCGCGCCCTTGTTTCACAATTTTGCCCGTAACAGTGGCGCCCTCTAGGTAAGGCGTCCCTACCCTAAGCAACTCACCTTCAGAGATAGCCAGAACTTCATCAAACGTGATTTCTTCTTCCGGCTCCCCTGCGATCGTTTCAATAAAAATTTCATCGCCCTCGACAATGCGGTATTGTTTGCCGCCTGTCCTGATGATTGCGTAACTCATATGCGTATCTCCTTGGTTCAAGACTCGCTCGGTTTAGGTTGTAGCTTTATCGCAACATTAAAAAAACCCCGCCGATGCGGTCGCCGGATTATGATACGACAGACACGCCCCAGATGTCAAACAAAAACCTTTAATCGTCCCAGGCTTCACTAATCGCTTCTTCAAGAGCAAAATACTGGTGGTATAGGTCGTCAAGATCCACGAGAAGTGCGGCGTAGCGCTCATAGTCTTCCGGCGCATGCCTGATAGCATCCCCCGCTTCAAAGGCAGCACGTCTGTCCTCGTATTCTTTGATCATTTTTGTAATACGGCTTAACGAATCGCGATGTTCGGCTCTCAGTCTTCTCAAATCAGCGGCGCTCATCGCATCATCATCGCTGACGTCCGACTGCGCGCTTGCAATCGCCTGCTCTTCTTGCCATTTTTTGTGGCTTTTAAACCACGACTGGTAGCTATCAAAAGCAAGTATCCGGGTTCCAACAAAACCGAGCAGATAGTCGGAGATTGCCCCGATAAAATATCGGTCGTGACTGACCGCGAGTACGGCACCCTCAAATGCGGCAAGCGTTTCCTCGAGAAGATAGCGCGTTTCTATATCGAGATGATTGGTCGGTTCATCGAGCACAAGGATGTCAGGCCTCATTTCTAAAAGTGAACACAGGTATAGACGGTGACGCTCGCCGCCCGAAAGAGATCTCAGACGCTTGACCATGGCCTCGTCCCGGAAACCAAATTGTGCGAGCCGTCCGCGGATTAGCGTCTCTGAAACAGGGAATGCTGAAGCAAGATACTCGAATACCGTGAGTGATTCATCCTCGAAAATGACGTTTTGGCCCATGAAAGCGATGACAGGGTCTCCGTAGACACGTATCCTGCCATCGTCAGCCTCTTGTTGCCCCAAAATGATTTCGAGCAGTGTGGTTTTCCCACAACCGTTGGGCCCGACTAGCGAAATTTTTTCTGAAGCTTTGAGTGTAATCGAGACATCCTCGAAAAGCTGTCTGTCAAAAGCAATGCCAAGTTCCGAGCTCTCGATTAGTACGCGGTCTTTATTCTTTTTCCCGTCGGGCGGAAGAAAAGTAAATGTCATACGACGTTTGGGATTTTTTTGATTTTGAAGTGTTTCAAGATCATTTTTGAGTTTTCGAACAACTTTTTCGCGCGAATGATACGACTTCATTTTGCGATGAGACAGCATGGTCTGCGTTACGTCTTGTTCTCGCTGAATCCGCTGAGAAAGACGATCGATCGTCGCTCCCAAAAGTTCTTCGCGTTCACTCTTTTGCACACGAGACTCCGAAAAATTGCCACGATACGTAAAAAGACGTCTATTTTCAAGTTCGTAGATCTGTCCGCAGACCTGATCCAAAAACCAGCGGTCATGCGAAACGACTACGAGAGCAGAGCGCCTGCTCTGAAGATACGACTGCAACCATTCCAACCCGTCGTGATCAAGATGGTTGGTCGGTTCGTCCAACAACATCAGGTCACTTCGTTCGAGCAGTAGTCGGCCAAGCGAAACGCGCATTTGCTCGCCCCCGGACAACGAATTGTATGTCTGATGCATTTGTGATTCGGTAAGACCGAGACCTGCGAGATTCTTCGCCAGTCGCGCGCTGTAATCGAACGCGCCTTCTGCTTCCCACCTGGCCTGAATGCCACTGTGCTCCGCGATCAGCAAGTCTAATTCATTCCCCCCTGTCCCAACCATGCATGCCTCCAGTGTTCGCATGTGGCGTTCCATGCGCACGAAAGTGGGATTCTCCAATATTGCAAATCCTTCGTGATCATAAGCTAGCTGGCGCTGCCCGAGTGTTGAGATAACAAGTGACTGAGCGCGAATAATCTCACCTTCATCTGGTGGAATATGTCCCGCAATAAGGCCGAGCAATGTCGATTTTCCTGTGCCATTTTGACCCACAAGACCGATCCGATCACCTGCGTCAATCGCAAACGAAAGATCGGATAGAATTGCTCTTCCTTGAAACGATTTTGATATGGTTTGAGCCTGAATGATGCTCATCTACTTCTCTTTCCCTATAGACGGGCATAAGCGTCCCGTCATTGATCTCCGCCATTTTACCACGCTTGAGCGATGGACGTGTTAGAATAATTTCTATTAGAATATTGGCAGAGTTGGAGTTGAATAGCGATGAAAGACAACCCGAAAGATACTTTTGCGAGGGATTGCCTCCCTTGTCTTCCCTCTTTTAATGACAAGACGGTCAAGCGAGCATCCGCACAAATAGCCCACCTGATTACAGGAGAACCCTCTGTCGATTATAAAAATGTTGCATCTTCTATTGCGCCCGGCAAACAGATATTCTTCATTGGAATTGGCGGGATCAGTATGTGTGGCCTCGCGGAGTTTGCTCATCACCAAGGTGTCAAGTGTTCGGGGTCAGATCCCAATGCCAACGCGAGAACTGCGTACTTGAGTGCTCTGGGGATTCCTATTGTTCACCACCATGAGGCATCTACTATTGATCAGGCCAGTCCGGATCTTGTTGTTTTTTCAAAAGCAGTTTTTGATGATAATCCCGAACGTATTCGTGCAGCGGAACTCGGCATTCTATGCGTTGAGCGAGCTATTTTTCTTGGAGCGATCAATCGACTGTTTTCACGTGTCATTAATATCAGCGGCACAAATGGCAAGTCGACTTGTACGGCTATGTGCGCCATGATTCTTTTGGAGGCGGGCATCGACCCAACGGTACACCTAGGTGCTGAACTCATCGATTTCGAGACAACCGTTCGTCTGTCGAGGTCAAACCCGCGTGATCTCCTGCTGTCTGAAGCATGCGAATTTAAACGCGGTTTTTTTCACTACGAGGGTACCGCAACCGTTATTCTCAACCTAGTCCATGATCACATTGACTGTTTCAAGACGCACGCAAGCCTGGTGAAAGCGTTCGCCCAATATATCGCCATACAACCGCAAGGATCTAAGCTCATCCTACCAACATATGACCCGGATATCGCGTTGATGCTCGAACAGGTTAATGAACTTCGTCCGGGGCACCTCGATCAACTTGACCTGCTCTGGTTCGGTGCCGCGAATGAACAGACCCCGCATGGCAAAAAACCTGACTACTACTACGATAATCTGCACTACAATGATCGCGGCGAACCTTGCTGTGATATATTCCGGCAAGGCGAATTTTATACAGATATTACACTTACGATCCCCGGTGAATTCAATATCCGCAATGCGATGGGAGCCATCATCGCCGCTGATCTCGCCGGCGCGTGCCCCTCAGATGTAAAGACAGCACTGCGAGCCTTCCGCGGAGCTGAAGGACGCTTTACACGGGTAGGACAGTTTAACGGCGCTGAGGTTATCATCGACTACGCCCATCACCCTTCGGCCGTGCGCGTCACCGTTGAGGCTGTGCGGCATCTTCCTGCGAAACGCCTCTGGATATGCTTTCAGCCGCTCACGCACAGCCGTGTCCGCGGTTTCTTTGACGAATTCGTCGACTCTCTCTTAGATGTCCGCCCGATCATGATGTCTGAAATTTACGATGACCGCGAGAAAGATACCTCGATCAGCTCAAAAGATATCTGTGACCGGATCAATGAGCTGGGCGGAGAAGCGGAGTTCTATCCGACAAACGCGGCGCTGGAGGCACATTTGCGCAAAATTCTTGAACCCGGCGACGTTCTCCTCATTATGGGCGTTGATCTTCGAGATGTCGGAGATCGCCTCACCGGGCGCGTCGATCACATAACGCACAACTAAAAATACCGCCTGTGGCTTAGCCGCAGGCGGTAATTATCAAACAGTCAAACTATTCAGTGTCGGAGGCTCAGCGTGTAGCTTACTCGCCATCCTCCGGCGTAATTATCGTTTCTTCAGGCGTCAAAGACACATTAACCGTTGCACCGCCCGGAAGTGGTTTGGGGTCGGCCGCGTACGTCTGGTAAATCGACTCGAATTCTGCCGATTCAACCTTCTCTTTATCAAGCAGTAAGGAAGCCAGTTCGTTCAAAAGCACGTGATTTTCTTCCAAGACTTGCTTGGTACCTTGATACGCATCGTCGAGAATCATAGAGATCTCTTCATCGATAGCAGCCTGTAAGGCATCACTGTGGTTCATGACATGACCATAGTCGCGCCCAATGAAAACTTCTTCTTCATCAGCTGTCACGACATTGCCAAGCCGGCTACTCATACCATATTTTGTTACCATACCCCGTGCAATTCGATTGCACTCTTTCAAATCGGAGCTTGCGCCCGTACTGGTCTCACCGAATATAATGTCCTCGGCTGCCCGACCGCCCAAAGCCATCATGATCTCAGCGATGAGTTGTGACTTGGTTTTGAAATACATATCTTCATTGGGTTTGAACGCTGTATAACCGCCGGCCCCACCTGCCGGAATGATCGAAACACGTTCCACCCGGTCTGTTGTCGAGACTTCACGCAGTACGATCGCATGCCCAGATTCGTGAAAGGCCGTGAGCTTACGCTCCTCCTCATTTATGACGCGACTCCTTTTTTCAGGTCCGATCGTCACTTTAAAGACAGCTTCCGCGATATCTGAGTAATGGATTACCGTGTCATCTCTACGAGCGGCAAGAAGCGCCGCCTCGTTAAGTAGATTAGCTAGATCGGCACCCGTGAACCCGGGTGTCATCTTGGCGATTTCAGCCAAGTTGATATCTTCCGCGAGCGGTTTATCCTTTGCGTGAACTTTGAGAATCGCCTCGCGTCCCACAATGTCAGGGCGCATGACCATAATACGACGGTCAAATCGTCCGGGGCGAAGAAGTGCGTTATCGAGTATGTCGGGGCGATTGGTCGCCGCAAGAATGATGACACCCTCATTGGGACCAAATCCGTCCATCTCAACGAGCAGCTGATTCAAAGTCTGCTCCCTCTCATCGTGTCCGCCCCCGAGCCCAGCACCACGGTGACGACCGACCGCATCAATTTCATCGATGAATACAATGCAAGGCGCAGTTTTCTTCGCGTTCAAGAATAAATTCCTAACTCGGGAAGCGCCCACACCGACAAACATTTCAACAAAATCTGAGCCACTGATCGAATAGAAGGGAACCTTCGCTTCACCCGCGACCGCTCTCGCCAAAAGCGTTTTACCCGTTCCCGGTGGTCCTACAAGCAAAATCCCTTTGGGTATCTTGGCGCCGAGGGCAGTATATTTTTTGGGATTTTTCAGAAAATCAACCACTTCCTGAAGCTCCTCTTTTTCTTCTTCTGCTCCTGCGACATCATCAAATGTCACCTTTATCTGGTTGGGATCTGCCAGCGTCGCCCGGCTCTTCCCGAATGACATGGCTGACTTACCCTCGCCGTCCCTGCGAGCATATGAGATAAATACAAAAGCCCCCAGCGAAACCATCATCAGCAGCATGATAATTCCGTTCAAAATACTCCCAAAATCCGTCGGTCGCGTGTAGTCAAACGACTTGATCTGACCTTCTTCTTTGGCTTCGCGAAGCATATCAAGATATTGGGGAATAGCGTCTATTGGTATATCTTTTTTAATCGTTTCCGCCATTCCATCTTGCACGGCTTTTTCACTCATCGTTAGATTGAGTGTCGCTCCATCAATCGATACTGATTCGACAGCGCCGTCTCTTATCATCTGTTCGACTTCAAAGAGCGTGGAGTCTTTTGTTCGATCTGCCCGAGACATCATAAATGTGGTCAATAAGATCACAATCATAAGAATGATGTAAAAGGAGAATCCACTGAATTTTTTTTGTTTTGGTGCGTTCATTCTCTAATTCGTTTTCCTATATTTTTTACCATTAATCAGCTTATTATTAGTCTTCGTCCGGTGCGAGTACAACCACATCGGGTAAATTCCTATAATAACCATCGAGATCAAGCCCGTATCCGACAATGAACTCATTCGGGATCTCCATGCCAACGTAATGGACATCGATTTCAACCTTGCGTCGCATCGGTTTGTCAAAGGCCGTCACAATGCGGACACTCGCGGGATTGCGTGTCGACAACAGATTAGTCAGATGGTTGAGTGTTAAACCCGTATCGACAATGTCCTCGACGATCAAGATATGCTTACCCGAAATATTTCGGTCAAGGTCTTTATTTATCTTGACAACACCGGTGCTCTTCTCGCCCTCATAGCTACTGACTGACATGAAGTCAATTTCGCAGGGAACTTCAAGTTCCCTGATAAGATCCGCCATAAACATAAACGAACCTTTGAGCACGCAGATAAGGTACAATTCTTTGCCTGCGTAATCTTCTGAAATCTGCTTGCCAAGCCGCTCTACAAAAGTCTGTATCATTTGACGTGTAACGAGCGTGTGGTCAATTGTCTTTTCTTGAAATGCCATCTTTTTCTCCAATCAGAGAGCTCCGCCATTTTGCCGACGGTGAAGTTCGAACACATCTCCCTATATAATACATAAGCATTCTATCACAGCGCATTTTCATTGAGTAGCTTATGCAACACAATGCCGTGTGGTCAAAAAGCCCACTCACCATCGCGCAACACAGGGACAGCTTTACCATCCTTTAAGTATCCTGTGATATCCAGTTCCGGTCCACCGACCATAAAATCAACATGAATCATCGATTTATTAGAGCCGAGCGCTTTCCGCTCTGCTTCCGTCATATGGGCTCCGCCTCGGACGGCTTCGGCATACGCGTTGCCGAGCGCAAAATGACACGAAGCATTTTCATCAAATAGAGTGGTTTTGAAAAGCATGCCTGATCGCGAGACAGGTGACGAATCAGGTACCAGAGCGACTTCTCCGAGGCGGCGAGCTCCTTCATCCATTCCAAACAATGTTTCCAGAACTTCGGCATTCTTTCCGGCGTAAAAGTCGACAACTTTCCCATTCTCAAATGTAAATCCAAAATCCTCTATTATTTTTCCCATCACAGAGAGGGGTTTCGTTGAGCGGATAATACCGTCTACTTTCATGGCGTTAGGCGTAGTAAATATTTCCTCAGTCGGGATGTTCGCGATATACGCGACACCATCCGGTGTAACCGATGATCCACCGATCCATTTGTGGTGATGCGCCAAGTGACAAATCAGATCGGTACCTGGGCCTTCGAAGTGAAGGTACTCAAAATTTTGATCATCGAGCCATATTTCACGGGTTTTAAGCTCCGAATCATGAGCTTTCCAAGCCGCGACCGGATCATCTGTGTCAATGCGACATATACTAAAAACGATGTCCCATAGCGTTTTTAAGGCTTCTTCCTCAGGGAGGTCAGGATATACGGCCTTCGCCCAGCGGACGGAAGGATATGCTGCCACAACCCATTTGATTTCACCGGAGTCCATATATTTATCGAGATGCTCCGTTGCGACCATCGCTGCTTTTTGAACACATTGAATCCTGCTCTGCTCAATATGAGCGAACAAATCAAGTGATGGGGCACTTACACGAATGAGGTGATAACGGTCTTTCATCATGCTCTCGCGGTAATCGGCTTCAAAAGCAGGAAAATAATCAAGGTCTTCAGTCTTCGCCTCTTCGTATTTCGCAAGTGCGATCTCATTGTCTGTCAATCGTGTTATGACGTCACGCGCGCCTACCTTCCAACAAGCACGGACTACTTCACGCACAAGAGGTAGTGCTTCGGTGTCTCCATGGACCTGGACGCAATCGCCTTCTCGTATATTGGCGCCGATCTCTACAAGGACGGACGCATATTTCTCTAACATTTTGTGATTCATTTTTGCTTTCTCCTGTTTTAAGCGTTGCCATGGCCTATCAGGCCAGTTTGCGAAATAATCACCATCCTACCGTCTGCTAACCGCGCTTCCAAGCCACCCGGAAGCGACAATCTCCCATTCGTTTTGTCTCCCGCTGATACAGTGGCACTCAATTCAATCAAATCATTCGTATTGCGTTCGCTAAGGGCGTATTGAGCCGGATCATCTTCTCTTCCTGTCGCTTCAATGCATTGACAAAAATACAGTTGCAAAACGCGTGAAGCGATCGCCTGAGGCAAAGACACTAGTACCGAGAGCGACAAATTTTGATCGGGCAAGATGGCACCATCATAACTGTCTTCCGCAATCTGTGATAGTGCTGCGTCATCGCTTGCTGCTAACGCACCCAGGCGGATAAGTGAGGCAGTAGGATCATAACCAATCGCCTGCTCCCAAGCGGGAAACAGTGTGTTGCGAATCCGATTTCTCAAAAATTCGTCGCTACTATTCGACTCATCGTCTCGCCATCGAAGTTCCATCGCTTGCGCGGCGGTGACAACCTCTGCCCGGCGGATATCGAGCAATGGCCGGATGAACGGACCATCGAGATATCGGATTCCAATGAGCCCACGCAGACCCGATCCCCTCCCGATATGCATCAGGATACTCTCCGCGCGATCGTCCATGTGGTGGGCCAGAGCGATGCGAAATCCTGCTGAAATCTCCATTCTGTCATGGTATTCACGACCGATTGTCTCCAGAGTTTCACGACGAATGATCCTGCCCGCCTGTTCAAGCCCGATGCTATGTTGTTTTGAGTAGGCAGGAACATCTTCGCGAACACACACAAAGGGAATCTCATGATCTTTGCTGAAAGATTCGACAAGCTGTTGATCGAGATCTGCGTCCTGACCACGGATCATGTGATTCAAGTGACAGGCGATGAGACGGAAAGGAACAATCGTCCTATAATGCACGAGGAAAGCAAGAAGTAGCATCGAGTCGACGCCACCGGAGATACCTGCCACCACAAGACTATCAGGAATGATCAGCTTTTCGCGCTCACACGTCGCCTCAATTTTTTCGAAAATACGGTACGTTTGACGTGGGAGCGTGGCCATCGGGAAATGGACCGTTATGGTTCGGGAATGCCGCGATAATCAGGCGCCGAAAAAGTCAGCGTCTGCGGATTCCACTCGAGCGCGATTGTTGCCCGCTCGCCTTGTCTGTTTTTTTCAACAATCAGATCGATATCGCGAATATCTTGCTGATAAGAGCTTTCCTCTTCTCCCCGGTTGGGATCATGAAGAAACATAACCACGTCAGCATCCTGCTCGATTGCGCCAGATTCACGCAAATCCGCAAGACGCGGGCGGCGTGCCGCTCTATCCACTTCACGACTGAGCTGTGAAAGCGCAAGCACCGGAACCTCGAGATCGCGAGCCATCACCTTCAGCATCCGCGAAATCTCAGCGATCTGCTGCTGTCTATTTTCGGCCTTTGACCGACTGGTAGCCGTTCCCATCAGCTGAAGATAGTCGACCACCACGAGGTCGAGTTTTTGTTTTTGGAGCTGGAGTTGGCGACACCTGGCGTGAATCTCTACCACGTTAACGGATGAATGGTCATCGATATAAATGGGCACACCGTACAGCTCTCCGAGACCATCAGCGATCTTGTCCCAAGAAACCTTGTCCTTGATATCAAGTGACTCCAGTTGCTGAAAAGACATCATAGTTTTTGATGACAAAAGTCTTGTAGCGACTTCCTCTTTGCTCATCTCAAGTGAAAAGATGGCAACGACGGCGCCATAATAGCGCGCCACATTATGTGCCATATTGAGTGACAGTGCTGATTTGCCAACGCCCGGACGCGAAGCGAGAATATACAGAGCACCTTTTCGAAGTCCGCCGAGCACACGGTCAAGACTGGGATACCCCGTGCGCGCCGGTTGAGTGCGCTCTCCTCGCGCAATGGCACCGAGTTCGTTGATACGGGCACCAAGAATCTCGCCTAGGTGTGTGAGACCTGCATTATCATCATCTTCACGGATATGCATGATTCTCTGCGCGGCCAGCTCAATCAGCTGTTCCGCTTCAAACTCGGAAGTAAAACAAAGTCCGATGATACCGTCCAGTGACATGATCATGCGACGTTTAACTGCAAGGTCTCGAACAACGTCTATATAGACGGGATAATTCGCGGCAAATGGCACCGATCCGGGGAGGGCGGAAACGTATTCACGGCCACCAGCCCTTCCAATATTACCGTTCGATATGAGGTGATTGGTCACCGTGAGAATATCGCACGGTTTCTGATTCTCGTTGAGCGCCGTAATTGCTTCAAAAATGAGTTGATGTTTAGGGTCATAAAAGTCTTCTTGCCCGAGAAGCGACATCATTGCCGCCAGAGGCTCAAGCTTCATCATGGCACAGCCCAGCACAGACTGCTCCGCGCCGGTGTTATTAGGGAGCGTTTGCCCCCTCAACCGATCCGATATTTTCCCAGAATCGTGCATTTGCCCTTGATAAGCATCTACCATTAAAGATCAGCCTTTACATCGAGCATGAATGATACGGAGACTTCGGGATGCAGACGGATTGTCACACTATGGCTTCCAACCGTCTTGATCATTTCGCTCATCGCTATATCGCGCTTATCAACATCGTATCCCTTTTCTGCCACAAGGTCAGCGATATTTTGGTTGGTGACTGTTCCATAAAGGCGACCCGCGGAGCCAGCTTTCGCAGAAAATACGAATCGTTCTCCTTCAATAGCTGTCGCAACTTCTTTGGCATGCAAATATCTTTGTTCAGCTTCCTTCTCGCGTGCTTTTTTGCGCATTTCAATGACATTCATATTGTCTTTTGTTACTTCCACCGCAAGATTGCGTCTAAACAAGTAGTTGTGAGCGTAACCGGTCTTTACTTCGACCACATCGCCCGCATGGCCAAGACCCTTTACCCCTTCAAGTAGTAGTACTTTCATCCGATATTTCTCCAATCCAACAAGGTGTGAATGTTATTTTAGCACATCCTTGTCCCACCATCTCGCCGCAAATAGATAATAAAAAACCCCTACTCCGGTTCCTTGCGGTCCCGGGAGGGGCTCATTGATCACAACGACCAGATTGATCGCGTTATTCGGCTTTGTAAGCAAGCAGTGCGACTTGCCGTGAGCGCAGGATGGCTGTAGTCAAGCTGCGTTGATGGCGTGCACATGTTCCGGTCATGCGGCGAGGTAAAATCTTAAAGTCTTCCGCCATATATCGCTGGAGAAGATTAACGTCTTTATAATCGATAGAATCGATATGATCGGCACAAAATACACAATATTTCTTCCTGCCGAACCGTTTTTGACCGCCACCCTGGTAGCTCCCGCGTCTTCTATTATCTGCCATATTCATTACTCCTTTATGAAATCAATTCATTAAAAATCAAAGGGAAGTGACGTGTCGTCGTCGTCTGGAGCGGCCAGGAAATCTTGGCCTCCACTGTCAACGGTTGTCGATGTCGTATAGTCCCTGGATGTATTGTCCGCACCATCGTTTCTGTCACTGCGCTTGGATTCGCAGAACTCAACTTCATCGATAATTACTTCTGTCGTGTACCGCTTTTGTCCTGTCTGGTCTTCCCAACTTCTGGGCTGGATAGATCCGACGACCAAAATGCGGTCTCCCTTCGAGAAATAGCGGTTAATAAATTCTGCCTGCTGACGCCACGCTACGCAGGGGATGAAATCAGCCTGATTCTGCCTTGTTCCATCCGCAGCAGCACGAGTGCGACGATCGCAAGCCACTGTAAAATTGCATACAGAGAGACCGGTTTGCGTGGTCCGAATTTCAGGATCGCGCGTAAGACGTCCCATTAAAACTGCTTTGTTCATTCTTGAGTCCTTTCCGGCGTCACTGATTCTTCAGCGACTTCTTCCCGGGGTGCTTCCGTCAAAGGCAATTCTTCCTCTTGAACCTCTTCGTCTTTATCGACTCCAGAGGCATCAGGTTCTTCAGCAGGAAGCTCTTCTGTGGAGACATCCTCAGAAAGATTTTCGACTTCTTCCTGTTCGTCTGCTTGTCCGACTGCAACAGCTTGCACGGCGTTAGATCGCGCTGTTTCCGCCTTGATCTCGTCATCCAAAGAGCGCCTTGAGACCGGCATGAATGTGCCTTCCGCCAACACTATCAGGTAGCGAAGGACAGCATCGGAGATGCGGAGCAAACGCTCAATTTCTTTCGGAGCATCAGGTTCTGCATTGAAATGAACGATAACATAATACCCATCGCGGATATCCTGTATCTCGTAAGCCAACCTACGTCGACCCCATTCAGTGATGTCGATAATTTCTGCCGATGCCTCAACAATCGCTTTCACACGATCCAATTGAGTCTTCAGCACATCTGCAGGCAGCGTGCCATTCAGGACATAAAGTAATTCATATTTTCTTGTCATAGGTAATAATAAACCTCCTGGACATATGGCTCTGCTTTATACAGAGCGAGGACTTGCGCCTGTTAGAACAGGCGAGTGACACTCTAGCATGACTGCGACCTTGAGTCAAGCGCGAACCCATTATGTTCTCCGGTTTCCGCTCCTGTCCTCAGCAAACAGTTTAGTGCAAAAGCTAACATTTATATTTTGACTGCGACAAAATTATTTGGTCTTAACGATCGTACATTACGTATCGCAGGTTATCCCGGAAACAGTGGCCGCTTTTGATAAACGATCCATATAGGCAGTCGCTTCCTCGCCGTCAAATCCTTCGGCATATATAGTATCAACTGCTTGTCTGTCAAGCGTCCGAAGCGCGTCGAATAAATGGTGCGTTGCTCGTGTGAGATCCCTGCCACCTTCATATGTATAAAGGCTGAGATGATCGTACATCTTTTCGTCGCGACCGCCTCGATCAGTGTTACACGATTGCGAAGTAAGACGACCTCGAAGCGCTTGCCATGTTTCTTCACTTAAAAACAGACCGATCGAACCTCCGTCTTTTTCAATGTCAAACAAAAAAGCATCCGCAATCAGCGCATCGGCCTTGGGACACACAATCACTACACGAGCTTTAGGTGCGTAATGACGATATTTCATGCCCGGTGAGAGCGGATGAGTGATGTCCTCCGGTTTCACTTGGTCCTGCCACGGAATGACCTGTATCCCTGTTCGTTCCAAAATAGCCTTGGCTGTAATTTTCCCTGGCCTCAGAATCCTAATCGGATCGCTTGTGAGATCAATGACAGTTGATTCTACGCCGACGTCACAGGGCCCATCGTCAATCAAGAATGGGATACGTCCCGCAAAATCGTCCAAGACATGGCGTGCCCGCGTCGGACTCGGACGACCCGAGATATTCGCCGACGGCGCCACAACCGGAACTCCTGCCGCTTCAAGCAGAGCGCGGGCCGCAGGCTGTGATGGGAAACGCACAGCAACCGTCGAAAGACCGGCAGTCACTTCATCTGGTACATCGTGCCGTCGTGGCATCACGTACGTCAACGGACCGGGTGAAAAGGCTTCATAGAGGGGCCAAAATGTATCGGGTACTGATTCTGCGACCTCACCGACATCGTCGGCAGACAAAAGGTGGACAATGAGCGGGTTATCGGCAGGCCTACCTTTGAGACGGAAAATCTCCTTAACTGCGTCCGGCAGAAATGCTGAAGCTCCCAGGCCATAAACCGTCTCAGTTGGAAAGGCTACAACAGACCCTGCAGCAAGCGCTTGGCCCGGTCTCACAAAGACAGCCGAATCCAATGGATGCTTGATAAGAATGACTTGTGTGTTCACATCACTCACCTCTAAGTTCATACCTCAAGAGCCGCCTCGTGATCGGCGAGTTGTAGGGCATCAATAATCTCATCGATTTCCCCGGCGAGAATACGCTCAAGCCTATAGAGCGTCAAACCGATTCTATGGTCCGTAACGCGAGATTGCGGGAAATTATATGTACGGATACGCTCGCTGCGGTCACCGGTGCCAACCTGACTCTTTCTTTCACTTGCAATCGCATCAGACTGCTCACGCTCCGCGAGATCGAGCAAGATCGCGCGCAGATGGGCCATCGCTTTGTCCTTGTTCTTGTACTGAGAACGCTGGTCTTGACACGTTACGACTACCCCGGATGGTAAATGAGTGATACGGATGGCCGAACTAGTTTTATTGACATGCTGCCCGCCTGCTCCAGAAGCGCGATATGTGTCAATCTGCAGATCTTTGGTATCAATCTCAAATTCGACTTCGTCAACCTCAGGAAGCACTGCGACAGTTACAGCAGAAGTATGGATACGTCCGCCTGACTCTGTAACGGGAACACGCTGAACGCGGTGCGCTCCACTCTCATATTTGAGCCGACTGTAAGCTCCCTTACCATCAATCATGAAGACAATTTCCTTGAAGCCGCCAATTCCTGTCTCGCTAAAGTCAACAATCTCGACTTCCCATCCCCTGATTTCAGCATAGCCTGAGTACATGCGAAAAAGATCGGCAACGAACAGCGCCGCCTCTTCGCCGCCCGTTCCTGCGCGGATTTCTACGATAACGTTTCGCTCATCGTTCGCATCTTTGGGTTCAATGGCTTCGCGTATAGAGGCCTCGAGCTCTTCGGCTTGAGTTTCAAGTTCAGCTACTTCCTCGCGCGCCATCTCGCGTAGCATCTGATCGTCCGTTTCGTAAAGAAGGTTGCGGTTTTCTTCAAGTTCCGATTGAACACGTCGCAACTCGCGAATAAGTCGCACCAGAGGTTGTATCTCTGCATGCTCTTTTACAAGCTTGACATAGGCTTGCTGATCGCGCATCAGTTCCACATCTGCGAGCATTTCTGACAGCTCGTCGTATCGCGCTTCACTGGCGGTCAATTTTGTATGTTGATCAATATCCATATTAAAACTTCCTATTATGAGCTGAATTCAGTTTACAACAAGCGACAGGCCGGATGACAACCCGTTGAGGCTACAAACGAAAATACCAGCACTCTTTCATGATCGGCCAGATCCCTGACAACGTGTTTTGTCGTCCAACCAAAGTCTGAGAACAGGGAACAGATATCGCGTGACTGCCCCGCGCCTGCTTCGGCGACAAGTACGCCTCCCCTGGCAAGACGTCCTCGCGCTTCAGACGCAAGCCGTCTGTAGAACCTGAGCCCGTCAGGTCCTCCGTCGAGCGCTGACTTGGGTTCATGGTATGCCACTTCAGGCATCAAGGAGGCGATGTCCTCTTTTGGAATATAGGGCGGGTTAGCCGTAATCACATCGTACAGCGCAGTCCCCGGTGGCCAGATATCTGCCGTCACCACGACAGCATCGAATTCGGGCAGAACTAGCTTCAGATTATGTGCGGCCACTTCAAGTGCATCTTTCGAAATATCGGCAAGTGTGAGCAAAAAAACAACTTTCTCCGCGGACAGACGGCTCGCGAGACTGACACCGATCGCACCTGAGCCCGTAAAGGTATCCAAAATTGAAATCCCCATCTTCTCTCTGTTTTCTTGCGCTATTTCGATGCACATATCAAAAGCGACATCCACCAGCAACTCCGTCTCGGGACGAGGAACAAGCGTCGCTTCCGTAACACGGAACGGTAACCCGCAAAACCATGCGCGGCCGGTGATCTGCTGCAGAGGAACATGTTTTACTCTCAATTCAAGCGCCTGCTCAAGCCGAGCCAAGGTTGCTTGATCTAAAACATCATCTGGATAGGCGAATTGTCGTGAAAGCGGGATATCCGCGACAGCTTCTATCAGAGCTCTCGCTTCTTCCCGGGGAGACTCGAAGCCTGAAGCAGAAAGCAAATTGACTGCCTCAAAGAAAAATCGGCGTAACGTCAGGCGCTCACCAAATGTCATCGTCAGGATTGTCGGGAATAACGGCCTTTGTTGCCTCGATGGCAACTTCCATCATTCCGTCATCTGGCTCCGCCGTTGTAAGTCGCTGAAGGGCAAGTCCAGGCTTTGACAGTACGCGCGTAAAGGCATTGTCGCGCGATCCCACAAGGCGGACCAATTCGTAGGAAACTCCGGCAACCAAAGGCAAGAGCGCGAGCCGGATCAAAATATTAATCCACACCGTATAGCGCCCGACCAAAGAAAAAGTCAAAATAGATATCAACATGACGAGAAACATAAACGAGGTACCGCATCGGGGGTGAAGCCTGCTTTGTATTTTCACATTATCGACCGTCAGAGGAAGGCCAGCCTCGTAACAAGCAATCGTCTTGTGCTCGGAACCGTGGTACATCCACACACGCCGAAGCTCCGACGACCGGGACGTCAACCAAAGGTAGAGAAGAAACAGGACAATCCGGATCACACCTTCAAAAAGCGCCAGCACAAAAACCGCGCCCCCTGTTTTAAGACCTAATCCGAAGCCAGAAAGCCTACGAACCAGATCTGTTAAAGCGGTCGGCAAAAGAATGAAAAGAACCGTGCTCATCCCAAGAGAAATAAAGAGAGTCACACCCAACACAAAATTCGGGTGACGCTCCGCAAACCGATCAAATGCAGAGGATTTAGTGTGTTCTGTCGTCTCCTCAGTTACCGCTAACTCAGCTGAATACATGAGCGCTGATATCCCCGTTTTGAGTTGCGTCACGAGACGGGTAATACCGCGTAAAAAAGGAACGTTGAATTTGCTTGATTTTCCGGGACGATCTTTAACCGTGACCTGAATCTCCCCGTCAGGCAAACGAAGCGCAATGGCCTGCTTGTCAGGGCCAAGCATAAGCAGCCCTTCAATCAGAGCCTGCCCGCCGATCGTCGTCTTTTTGCAAGGTCCGCCGTTTGCTTGATTACGAAGTTGAACGCCTTCACTGTCTACCGTGTCAACAGTTAAATTGTCATTGGTGTCGCTAGCCATTATTAATCCTGCCGGTATTACCGGTAATCGCGTTCAATCCAGGTTCCTTGAAAATAAAGAGGAGCTATTCAGCTCCTCTGTTGGTTACCTGTTGCTGATTGATACGTTAAAAGAAAAGCTGTTTAGCTTTCCGGTTTGGTATCCTGATCCGGATTGGTGTCCTGATCCGTTTTGGTGTCCTGATGCTGATTCATACGTTTGCGGAACTTGTCTACTCGTCCGCCCGCGTCGATTAGCTTCTGACGCCCCGTGTAAAAGGGATGGCATTTCGAGCAAATATCAACATTGATCTTGTCTTTGATTGCTCCTGTTTCGAACGTTTCGCCGCAAGCGCAACGCACAATACATTTGCCGTAATTTGGATGAATTCCGTCTTTCATGTCTTTCACCTCTCATGGAAATCGCGCGAGAAACTGCCTGCCCTCGTATGCGATCCCAGAAATATGCGCCCCCGAAGAGCCGCCCGATGATTGTACAACGGCGCGCGAGACGCTGTCAAGCGTTCATACATTTAGTTACAGGTGATCGATCTAAGAAAACATCACCGTTTGGAATCAACGTAGAAAGGCGTTTTTTCAACGGGGATGTCATTTGTAAATAACTTTTCCGCTCGGATGACACGAAACGGATCTGTCGCAACCTCTAACCGCACCCCTCCTGCCCCTAGCGTGTAAGAGCGGTGAAGCGGATCATCTTCACTAAGTAAATGATCGGTAAAATGCAGGATCGGCCCCCCGTGAAAGACAAGAGCAAGTGGAAACCTGTCCGCAGATTCCTGTGCCATTGTTTCAATGCGATCTAAGACGCGCGTTATGCGTGACAAAAATACATTATAAGATTCTCCGCCGGGAGGCGTTATCTGCCCAAACGATTTGACAAACTCACGGTATAGAGGTTCTGACAGCAGCTCATCGTGCGTCTTGCCATCCCATTCGCCAAACTCGCGCTCCATGAGATCCGGCATCAATTCCACCGGCATATCGGGGAAATATAACTTTGCCGTGCTTGCGGCACGCACCAGAGGCGATACCCAAAGTGTCTCAATATCTGGCGATTCCCCTCTTTTCTGTCGCTGCTCAATCAATTGGCGGCTTTCGGGAAGAATATCGTAATTCAGAGTTGATCCCTGATATTCTCTGCACAGGTTCTGATACGTCAATCCATGACGAATCATATAAACCGTGTGTGTCTTTTGATGCATTGTCGATAACCTCTTTTCAATTTAGAGAATCATATAATGGCGCACCCGATTAGGTGCGCCACTGGTCGTCTTCGCAGAATAGTCAGCTCTCGAGTATGCCGCCTATTCAGTGTCCTCTTTTGTGTCGATAAAATAATTGGCAAGATTAGCGTCGGCATCTTGGCGGCCGACCAGCAATTCCCCATCCGAACAGCTTAGAAGCGCAGTAACTCCGGGGCCGTGACCAGATAAAATACAGTTAGAATGCACGACAACGCCAAGCGTGCGTGCCCCTTTCTTGTACTGCCGACCGTATCGGTTGTCGCAGTCGATTAAAAGCACAATGTCACCGAAACGCAAATCTTCAAGTCCGTACTCTGCCAATGCTTCCAGATCGCCCGTCATGATATCGTAGTCACCGGTGTAAGCTGATGCCGATCCTATACCGGACCCCATGAGATAAGGTGGGACTTCCGCGACGCAAGGCACGATCAGCTTGCCGTCTTTTTCTTGAGGCGCGATTTTCTCCAATAGCTCCGGCGACAGATTCAAGCAAGCGATGTCAGGATAATCTGTTAGTTCCAACCCAAGGCCTTTCGCCCGTACAAGGACTTGATCCCCTATTTTCATTTTTTCAAGCGAATCAGTCGGGAAATAGCAAATCGTGTGTTCAATGCCGCCGTGTTTGCCTGTGACAAATCCCTCTGTGCCTTTAGCGTCACCATCTACAATGATGGCACGATTGCCAACACAGGCGCAGTGCATTACGCCATTGTTCTCCGTGCGATCTTCATTGCGGAGACTTACACCCGGTTCGATATGATCGCCGGCAAGCTTCATGCAGCAGTCGCCGATCTTGTAGTTGTACACGATTCCACCAACACCCGGAAGAACGCGAGGGACGCCACTGTTGTCAATACGGTAACCACCCCTTGACGTAGGCGCATGGATTTTTGCCTGTACCGACATCTCCACGAGATGCTCTTTATTTGTTTTCATCAATGCCTCCTTATAATCCATATATCGGATCAAGATATTCTTATATAAGCCTATCACAGCCTAAGTCCTATCAAAATATTTTTATATTAAATGTGGAGTTTCCATTCCAGGACAATCTAAAATAACAAAGCCCTGTAAATTAAAATTACAGGGCTTTTTGGTGGGTAATACTGGACTTGAACCAGTGACCCCCTGCATGTCAAGCAGGTACTCTAACCAGCTGAGCTAATCACCCGAACCGAGGTCTAGTTTACATTACACCCGAGACACTGTCAAACAGAATTCCAGGGCGCGTATCGCGCTCACTATCCAACCACTTCATAGCCCGCCTCAGCGATGGCTGCTTCTAAATCAGAACGGTTCAATGCTCCTCGGCTACAAACAGTTACGCGTCTGGTTTCGAGGTCGGCACTGACGCTTTCAACACCGGGAATCATCTTAAGCACTTTTTCGACGCTCGCTGTGCAGTGACCACAAGTCATACCGTCGACCAACAATATAATTTCCTGGTTCATAAATTCACCCTCCTCTTCCAAATCTTTGAGCAATTGCTTCGCCGGGCATGTATTGCCTGGCAAAGAACAAGTACTAGTAACGTTATGTTGTGCTAATGTCATGTCGGGCACGTCCCTTCGTGAGGTTCGGCGGTCTGTTTTTGACCTGAAACGCCTTAACCTCAATGCGTTCAGCACGACAAAGATGGAACTGAAACTCATCGCGAGCGCGCCGATCATGGGCGTGAGGCGCAGTCCATAAGGGATAAAAAAGACACCCGCGGCTACAGGGATCGCAACGACGTTGTAAAAGAATGCCCAAAACAGATTCTGCTTGATCGTCCTGAGTGTTTTACGGCTCAGCTCGATTGCCGTCACGGCATCATTCAATTCGTTGCGTACAAGGACGATATCAGCTGATTCTATGGCGATGTCGCTTCCGGCGCCGATGGCAATACCGACATCCGCCACCGCCAACGCGGGCGCGTCGTTGATACCGTCGCCGACCATGGCGACGCGCTCCCCTTCCGCGCGAAGTTTTTCAATGACTGCCGCCTTATCGGTTGGCAGAACTTCCGCGATAACCTGAACATTTCCTAGCTCCAGACCGATCGCTTCAGCCGTCGCTTGCCTGTCGCCTGTCAGCATGATTACGCGGAGTCCGAGTTCATGCAACCGTTCAACCGCACCGGCACTTCCCGGTTTTAATGTATCGGTTGCGGCGATAAGCCCTAGAAGTTCGTCTTCTAAAGCAATATAAAGCAATGTCCGACCTTGCCGTGAGAGTTCGTCCGCTGTTGCTTCGAGAGAAGCGTCCCTCAAACCAAGCTCGCCCATATAATTGGCACTCCCGATAAAAACGTGTCGCCCATCTTTGAGCTCGCCGCGAATACCACGACCGGGGACTGCGGAAAAACGTTCAACCGGGATTCGGTCTGTGAGGGTCCTTGTTTTAGCTTCTCGAAGAATAGCACCGGCAAGGGGGTGCTCCGACAACTCTTCAAGCGTGGCCGCGAGCACAAGAAGATCGTCTTGTGTCCGGAAATCTTTCTGTCCGTGTAATCCTTTTTGCACGCCCCCCCGGACCACAATCTCGGTTACCTCGGGACGACCGACCGTCAACGTTCCCGTCTTGTCAAAAATGACGCAACTGAGATTCCCCGCATCCTCGAGCGCCTCCCCCGACTTGATCAAAATACCGTGGCGAGCACCCTGCCCCGTCGCAACCATAATCGCAACGGGCGTTGCGAGACCGAGCGCACACGGACATGAGATAACGAGAACCGAAATAGCCATAGAGAAAGCGAGTTCGACAGACCATCCCGCGAAAAGCCAACCGGCAAGCGTGACGATTGCTATTCCTATAACGATCGGAACAAAGACCCCTGCTACGCGATCTGCCAAGCGTGACACAGGTGCTTTGGAGGACGACGCTTCCTCCATGAGGTGAATCATCTGAGCGAGTGTCGTATCCTCACCTATCCTTGTCGCCTCAAAAAGAAGTGTACCTGTACCGTTAATAGTCGCTGAGGTCACATGATCTCCGGGCGCTTTTTCGACAGGAATACTTTCACCCGTCATCGCGGATTCATCAATAGACGTATGCCCTTCACGAACAACGCCATCACATGGAACGCGCGCGCCCGGCAAAAGGACGACGAGATCCCCGACGCGCAGATCGGACGCGTCGATTTCTACGCGCTCACCTTCTCGCATAACGAGTGCCGACTGAGGCACGAGATCCATCAAGCCGGTAAGCGCTTCAGAGGTTTTGCCTTTAGCGCGAGCTTCCAGGGTCTTCCCGACCGTAATCAAAACCAGGATCATCGCTGATGATTCGAAATAAAGCTGGTGCAGATAGCGGTCAACTAATGCGTAATCTCCTGTACCAAGTCCGTTGCCAATACGATAGATTGCGAAAAGTCCAAAGATAAAAGAAGCAGACGACCCCAAAGCAATCAATGTATTCATATTAGGGGCACGGTGAATCAAGCCCTTGAAACCTGACGTGAAGAAAACTCCGTTAATCAGAAGAACCGGCGCAGCCAGAATCATCTGGGCCAAAGCGTAACCAACCGCATTTTCACGACCTACAAGAAAGGAAGGAATTGGGAGGCCAAGCATGGGGCCCATGGAGAGCCACATGAGTGGGATAAGAAACAACGTAGATGTGATGAGGCGCAGCCACATGGTGCGCACCTCTTGTTCGCGAGCCGTGACTAGTGACTGTCGCGCAGTGTGCGGATCTATTTTTTTCAACGAATCCGTGCTTTCCAAGGCGGGTTTTATACCGTAACCAGCCTTTTCGACCACAGCAATGATACTTGCTTGATCTTGGATGCTCTCGTCAAGGTTGAGTGTCATCTTACCCGTCAATAAATTGACGTTGACATCGCTGATACCTTCGAGTTTTTGTACCGCTCGAGTAATCGCCGCCTGACAGGCCGCACAAGTCATCCCTGTGATAAAAAAAGTTTTCATGATTGTAAGGTCCTCTATCCCTGGCAACACACTTTCGACATAGATACATAAGACTCCCTGATCGGTTTACCCCAACCAGCTATTTTTGTTATGAATCCGTGTTGCTTTTTTCATCTTCATTGTGCCTGAATTGATGGACCTTAGGCGGTAACGGGGGTTGCATATTATCTGAGTCATTAGATCTCGCAACCTGTTTCATTATCCGTCGCCTGATCTGCTCTCTCATTCTCCAGTAATAGAGTCTGTGGCGCACAGATATCAATGTTGTGTCGAGTGGATAGAATAGTCGGCCGGCATCAAAATCAAGTAGCAACGGATAGAGATTCGTTCGCCGATCGAGCGCACAGAGATAGTTAACAACTCCTGCCCCAGCCGAGGTAATCTCATCGCGCTGGCTCATATCAGTAAGAAATATAATCACATTTCGTGGCGCGGGGTGCTCTTCGCTATTATCTTTAATCATCCGTTCACACGTCTTCAGTGTTTGGTCGACAATGATCACATTCAGCATGGGATGGTAAAAAAGGAAGACACGGTCGATCGGAATAGGTCGCCTGAACAATGCCATCATCCTATTTCGCGTCATCACCGAATCGAACGGGGATTCACTTGCGCGTACCCATTTTCTGTCGATAAAGTACCGGCGAAGATCTGCTCTGGCTTCTGGCCATTTATCCTGCAATTTTGTGAATCGGCTCGGCAGACGAAAACGGCGCATCCGGTCAAGGCGGTCAAGACTCTCTTGATTTCCGGGGCGGAAACGCTCCAACTTAACACTTGTAAATAATTGTCTTGAAAAGACAAACACCATAAGTCCATATAGGACAAACGCGACGATGAAAACAGTTTTCAGCCAACTCATGGCCACAAGTACCGGTGTTTCGCCAACTTTTTTGTAAAGGAAAAACAACCCTGCTCCCAGAAGAAGCAGAATTATGAAGTGGGAGACGATATCGTGAATCCAGCTTTTCCCGCGCATGGTTATGAAATAAGAGTCAATTTTGTCTCCATCTCAGCCACACGGGAAAGTGTCTGAAAAACGGAACAATATTTGGCAGCGATCTCAACAGCTCGCTTAAAGTGTTTCTCCCTCTCAATGTCAGCGCCTTTGACAGTGATGTCAAGCAGCACATGACTCAGAAGTGTTGGCGGTTCTTCACGGTGGGTGCCGGTAATGTCAATCGTAACCTCGTCGTACGATAATTGCATTTTTCCGGTTATCCCTAGAAATGTTACATAAAAGCACCCGCATAAACCGGACAGCACCAAATCGTAGGGTCCGAATTCATTTTCATTGGGTCCCAGAACTAGACTTGCCCTGTTGCCATGAACAATACCGTGGTAACGAGGCTCAAATACTGCGTGAATTTGACCCATAACGCCTCCTTTATTCCGTACTAAGATGATCCCCCAAGTACCATAGTGATTTCTTTTTGTTGGGAATCACGGATAATCATCAAGATTACCTGATCCCCCGCATTGCGTTTATTCTTAAGATCTGTAAGCTGCTTAATCGTTTCAACCGTTTGACCGTCAAATCGTGTGATGACATCGCCAACCTTGAGTCCGGCTTTGCTCCCCGCGCCGCCCCTTTCAACAGACACTACAACCACGCCGGGATAGTGGAGCCCCTGTTCATGAGCCAAGTCTTCCTCAACCGTTGACACACTGATCCCAATCATGGGCCAAACGTGTTTGCCCGTCCGAATGATGCTCTCAATAATCGGCTTGGCGGCATTGATCGGAATTGCAAAACTGATTCCCTGAATCTGTTCCATGGAACCGTCACCCGAATTGATAACTTTGAGTTGATTGATACCGATCACTTCGCCGTACGCATTGAGGAGCGCACCTCCCGAGTTGCCTGAATTCAGAGCTGCATCGGTTTGAATCAAGGCAATTGGTGTTTGCGTTAGATCGCGTTCAAGCGCCGAGATGATACCTGATGTGACCGTGCCGCTCAATCTCCCGGTCGGGTTGCCGATGGCAATGGCCAACTCGCCGATACGAAGCAAGGATGAATCACCCATCACAACGTAAGGAAGCCCTTGCTCCTCAACTTTGAGCACAGCAACATCCGCGTAAGGATCGGTTCCCACGGTTACAGCTTCGAATGTACGCCCATCTTCCAGATTGACATAAATAGAACGCGCGTTCTCCACGACATGATCATTGGTCACAATGTAGCCGTCAGCAGAAATAATAAACCCGGAACCGGCCACCGTATTCTGTGATAAACCACCAAATTGATTGCTCACAACAACGTTTGTGTATATCGCAACTACCGCCGGTTTAGATCGCTCGACGATCTGAGGAATCGTCAACACTTTTTTCCCATCCTGCGAGGCGGGCGGTTCTAGATCGCCCTGATTGAAGTCTGGGTCAATGCCTGACGAACCTGTCTCTGTTGTTTGTGTCTCAACAGGGGGTTTGTCACCGGACTCCACAGGAGGTGCGGTTTGTGTCTGAGTCGGATTGACCGTGTGGTCAGGACTGACAACCTGGCCCCTATTGGCATACAAAAGCACTGCCAGCCCTGTGACAGCAGAAAGTAAGATGGCCGCAACTACCCCGACGACAATGACACCGATGGCGAGATGACTAGGATTTTTCTTATTATCGCCCTGATTGTGCCTATTCGCCCCACCATTATTAGGACTATTCTCATATAGATCATTGTGTTGGTTTTGCATAGTTTCTCCCCTCTAAGGTTGTCTGGATCGACCACAGTATGCATCTGGATACTGCGGACAATCGATGAATGATATCAGGATCTCCTCATGAACGTGCTATTTTCTTAACCGTTCACATCATCCAGTTAACTACACACTTCACGTTTCAAGTTTACCCTGTCCGCGAAAATGATGTTCGCCAAAAGTCATTGTTCGTAACCGCTGTTATCGGATTTAGTCGTGATTTTAGCGTCAGACACTTCGTCTTCAATCGCTAGGCTGTCGACAAGTTCCTCGCCTGTCTCCCCCGATTTTTCGCGGGTCTCATCCAGTATGGACGTAGTCGCTCTGATCCGTTTCTTAACCGGTTTTTTGGCTCTCAAACCTGATCCCCTCATCCGAGAAGCAGGCCCCGCATCTTCTTCATGATCGCCCGTTGTGTGCTGCTCGCCCTCAGATTTTTTTGTGATATGCGGATGAAACCGTCCACCCAAATTGATGGGCACGGCTTCTTGTTCACTGTCTGTGTCATCTATCTCCCATGGAAGCGGCTCAAACTGAACTTCACCGTCCTCACTAATATCAGAAAGACCGTCATGCAGAGCTATCACTTGGTTCGCAGGAGGCTCCTCGTCTAGCTGTTGTTCCTCGGGCAAGATTTTCTTACGGATTGCGTTAGGCATATTTTTGATGTTCGTGATCCAATTTTTTCTCGGTTTTTTGTTCCCTATCTCCGTTCCGCTAATCCGCACATCCGGCTCAGGAACATCGTAATAAGCTTGAGTCGTATTCTGAGTATCCTGCGTATTTTTTGTGAAATGCGCGCGCGACCTTTCGCCAGAGCGTCTACCCTCGGGAGCTCGCATCCTACTGATTGAACCCACTGCCAGCGGGGCCGGTTCAAACTGTACTTCGCTCTCCCCTGGGTTTTTTGTCGACTCATAGTCAGTTAGAACCAGGGCTTGATCAGTTACGTCTGTCTCATATTCATCTTGTCCTCGCCAGAGATGGTCATTGGGCCAATCTTTTCCTATGTCAGCCCACTCCTTTTCTAACGAATATTTAATCACCCGATCAAAGAAATACTGACTAGCTTTGAGCAAACCGATCGCACAAAGAGGTATCGCAACCAAGACCATCACAATGACCATTCCCTCGGCAATTACCCACAATCCACCGAGCACAACACCTGCGACTGTCACAAGAATACCGCCCGATTCTGCTATCGTTTCGAGTGACACAGTGATGTGATTATCCACTCTGGTGAAAAGTAGATCAGGAAGTGTTTGTTTCTCAAATACCAAAAGTGGCAGAAAATAGTGGACCAGGATGTAGAAGACGAGAAGATATTTCAATACGTATAAAACAAGCACCACTGGACGCACATACACGGGGAACCTGTAATACAGCAAAGACAGAAGTGGTGTCACCAAAATGAGGAAGACAAATAACACAAGCGAAAGTGGCCATTTAACGAACACCCAGTCAGCTTCCAGGTCGGGGAAAAATGCAAGCGCGGCAAACGCCGCACCCATAACAGCTGCGAGAAGAACGTGTGCGCTGAAATGCCGCCGCGAACGGTATTCCGTATCGCTCCAAACAGGCCCGATTAGAAAACCTTCAAGATAATCCATACCGCTCCTTCATTGTCAGCGAAGACTGTCTTTATAAGCCTACCCATATCTTAGTTAGTATACCATTCGATGAATAAGGCTCACTCACTCCCGAGCAATGAATAGGCTATCAATCTGATCTTATTAAGACGATGACTCATCCCTGATTTGCTGACTGGGGGCACCATTGCCGCCCCCAGCTCTTCCAGGGAAGCACCCCTGTTGGTAAGCCTCGCTCGTGCCGCTTCAACAAGAGGTGGCGGCAGAGTGTCAATCCCCCGGTAGCGTTCAATGACTTCAATTGCCTCAAGTTGGCTGGCAATGGAGTCGGCTCTTCGCCCGGCATTGGCATCGTCGAAATTTACCTGGCGATTTACCTGTCCGATCAGCTCACGCTCGCTTCGCTTCTCTTCGAATTCAAGTAGCGCGTTATGTGCGCCGCACAAAAGCAAAAACCGTGAGACCTCTTCGCCACTCGATAGGATTAAATGAGTTTTCCCTTGATGCTGCGTCTGCTTGACTGCGAGACCTGACTTGTCGAAAATGTACATCATTAACGAAACAGCGCTGGCAGAGGAAGGAGAAAACGCAAGACGATAGCGGCCCGTTACAGGATCAGACATCACGCCACAAGCAAGAAAAAAGGCAGCAAAGACAGGTTCTAAACCTGTCTCCCCCGTCTCTTTGCACCAGTGGTCAAAATCGAAGAAAAGGGCGAGTCGTTTTGAAATCGGAACGAAAATAGCAACCGTGACATCACGCCTTCCCGTTTTTATTCTGCGCAGTGGCAAAGAAAGTGTTTTCGCAATTGTTTCCAACAAGGTTACCGTATAGGAACCGGCGACTCGCAATGTGACTCGCCACCCTCCCTCAGCTTCCTTAACTTTTCCGAGCACAGCCGAAAATGTGGCGAAAGAAGCCAGCGACCAGTCAATATCTTGTGCATGCTCTCGGTGACGTTCCGCTAGTTCTTTGCGTATTCCTGAAGAAAACGTCATGAATCGGCGCCCTGTTCCTCAATTTCGCGGATTTTTCGTAATCTAGTATCACTTCCCAGATCGCGGTGCAGGAGGATAACGCGATAGCCAAGTTTGCGAAGAAAATCAGCGAGGCGTTCACTTACCATGACGCTGCGATGCCGACCTCCTGTACAACCTACCCCAATGTTGAGTCGCTGTTTACCTTCCCGTACATATAAAGGTACAGAAAACCTAAGTAACTCTTCCTGAAGTTCCATAAACCGATGCACTTCTGAGAACTGTTCCAGGTATTCAATAACCGGCTGATCAAGTCCGGATAACAGCTTAAGTTCAGCGATATAAAACGGATTGGGCATGAAGCGAAGATCAAGCAGCATATGCGAATCGGGCGGAATTCCGTATTTAAAACCAAAGGATTGTATATATATGGTCATCTGACCGCCTTTATGTGTATGACCGAATAGGTCAAGCAAGCGCTCACGCATCTGAATGCTTGACAAGTCGCTTGTATTCACAATATCGGTCGCCAATGCCTTGACGGGGGCCAGTTGCTCTCGTTCCAACCTGATTGCTTCAGCAAGAGAGTAGTTACCGGCCATCGGGTGGTCACGGCGACTTTGGTTATATCGACTGATCAATGCCGCGTCAGATGATTCGAGAAACAGAATACGGACTGGTACATGAATATCCTGCAATTGTTCTAAGACAGGAGAAAGGCGTTCAACAAAATGCGGATTCCTCGTGTCCATCACGAGTGCGACCCGTACATCCCCGCCGGGGGTCTCTTCAGTCACTTCTCCTTGCGATAAGACGCGTATTAAGTCAACAACAAGTTGAGGAGGCATGTTGTCGATACAGAAGAAATCCATATCCTCGAAGTGTTTCAATGCCATGCTCTTTCCGCTTCCGGAAAGGCCTGTCACAATTGTAATATCCATCTCGTCTTTCCTCTATTCTCAAGTCTCAAAAGGATTTTTATCCCATTCGCCAATAAGACGGACTTCCGGTTCAAGTCGAACTGAGTCCCTCTCAAATACGGCGCGTCTAACGTCGAGAAATATCTGAACGATTTCTTGCGCTGACGCTCCGCCATGATTGACGATAAAACCCGCATGCTTCGACGAAACACCTGCGCGCCCGCGTGTATAACCCTTCATCCCTGCGTCCGTTATAAGTTTTCCTGCGAAATATCCCGCAGGTCGACGGAAGGCACTTCCCGCAGAATAGGAAGACAGTGGTTGTGTCGCGTAACGTCTGCTCGCAAAATCAGCCATCCGACCATAGATGTCAACAGCTGGCTCTCTTGTCAGCTGAAGTTTTGTTTCTAAAATAACCGCCTCTCGTTTATCGGCAAAACAACTGTGACGATAGGAAAAATTGTGCTCGTTACCGTGCACTGCCATAAGTTTGCCGTCTTCTCCAATGTAAGTTGTCTGTACGACGACGTCGGCCATGCTACCGTCAAATGCACCTGCATTCATGAATACGGCGCCTCCGACTGACCCTGGTATACCGCAGGCAAATTCTACACCGGAAAGCGAATATCTTGCCGCGAACGCAGCGACTTCATAAAGAGGGGCTCCTGCTTCACAGAACAGCGACTCTCCCTCGACCCGAATTCTGCCAAGCCGTGGGGACAGCATCACGGTAACGCCCCGGATGCCTTTGTCTGCGACGAGAACGTTTGACGCATGACCCAATACAGTCATGGGCCAGCTGCGCCGCCGGATCAAATACATTAACTCTAGCAGGTTCTCCTTAGAGGAAGGAAGTGCCAGCAGATCGGCAGCACCTCCCGCGTGAAAGCGCGTCCATTCAGACAACGGCGCATCAAGCGTGACTTCGATCCCGTCTATCGATTTGATGATGTCAAACGCATCATCCTGTGGAAAACCTTTGTCTGACGTATGCAGCATCTCTTTACCCCTGATTCAAGATTTGTTAAAAATGCGGTCATTTAGATCTTTCACAACATCGTGACCCATTCTTTTATTGCGAAAATTGATCGCTCCGAATTCAACAATGATGGCGAGATTGCGTCCGGGACGAACCGGAATCGTCACTGACGGCACCGAGACTCCCAGGATACTCGTTACCTCATCCTCGTTGCCTAGTCTGCTATACACTTTGTTTTCGTCCCAGAATTCCATGTTGATAATGAAATCAATATTCTCTTGCACCTTGACAGCAGAAACTCCGTAAAGCTCTTTAACATCGAGAATGCCAAGACCGCGGATCTCAATTAAATGGCGGATGTTCTCAGGTGCCATTCCCAGTAAAGTCGTGTCTGATACCCGTCGTGCTTCAACCATGTCATCAGCGATCAGGCGGTGACCACGCTTCACAAGCTCCAGCGCTGTCTCCGATTTCCCCACACCGGATTCGCCGAGTATAAGGACACCTTCTCCAAGAACCTCAACAAGGACGCCGTGCATGAGACAGCGGGGAGCAAGTTCAACATTGAGATATTTGACAAGTGAACTGTAAATTGTTGCAGTGGACTCATCGCTTTGTAGAACGGGAATAGAATGTTGCTCCGCACAGGAAAGCAGCTCGGGAAATGGTTCGTGGCTTCGCGAAAGAATCAAACAAGGGATACCTGTCGCAAACAGCTTGCCAAGACAGATTATCTTTTCTTGTTTTGACAACGAATCAAGATAAGCCATCTCCATGTTTCCGATTAATTGCATGCGGTCTGGCCCAAAATGTTTAAAATAACCAGCGAGTTGCAATCCTGGGCGTGTAACATCAGCGACCGTGATCTCCGTCTGATCAATCTTATCAAAATCACAAACTACCTTGTATCCGAAAATGTCTATTATGTCTCGCAACTGAACGCCAGTTATTTTCATCGTTATACTCCTGCCAAATTGGGGTTGACTCATGTGTTGGAAATTTTCTATACGATCATATCAATACGAAATGACACTTGTCTTCGTTTGACTGCCCGTAACAAACCTAAGCGCCTCGCACTTCCAGGATAAAAACACGATAAACGCATACCTGTTCATTTGCGTGAATTATATCACAGAGCGTAAGCCTCACTGGTTGAAAGCGACGGATCGATAAGGCCGGGCAGTTAATAACGGCTGAGAACATAGTATTACTAACTGCTTAAAATAATAGTGACAAGTGTATTGAATGCAGTGTAAAGAAAAATAATAATCTTTATTTATCGGCGTCTTTCCGGGCCGCGAGATCGTTGGTGTTCATGGTTCTCTTGAAGACCACAAACCGTTGGAAAAGAAACTCTGTCACGAAGTTGATTACCATGGTACCGGCCAACACGATATACTCGTTCCAGCCCGCGCCTGTCAGCGCGTCGCCCCATAACGTGCTCGCGGGCGTGAAAACCACGTAATACAGTGCCACCAACAGCATGGCCTTGGGAATATTGCCCGCGGACTGGAACGTAAAGCGGCGGTTAAGCGTAAAGTTCCATAATACGCTCAGCGTAAGAGCGATCAGGTAGCTTGGCCAATAAGGCAAGCGGGTGGTTTCATTCAGCAACGCAAAGCTGACTGCCTGGATGACCCCCGCTGAAATAGAGAACATGGTAAACTTGACAATCTGAACGAACTGTTTATTGCTAGCGGACGGTGTGGTTGCCTTGGGGTCATTCATAAGAGAATCTCCTTTGACGCTTAAATCGTGGTTGTTCGCGTGACTGGACTCGAGTTCAACACAAATTTATTTAATCGCATTGTACACATCAAAGCGCGATTAAGGTTATTTGAATCAAACTGAACCTAATCTTCGATCTAGGACGTCTACATGCCATAATAGAGCATTCGCGAGCATTTAACTTGTATATGTTACCAAAAAAGATGCTAGTTTTATGCTATAATAAATGGTAATAACCATACAACTGTCACCACAAGGAAAGGAAGATAAAATCATGTTTTTTGAAGAAATCATTGGAGCCTTCACGGGCCAAAATAAAAGAACTCGACGTAACCAAATCGCTATCGGCGTTGCACTCGGAGCGATAGGCGGAGCCGTTATGGGCATCCTCTTTGCCCCGCAAGCCGGCGAAGATACACGCAAGCAGATCAGCGATGCCGCTGTTAAGGGTGCAAACGTAGTCAAAGACTACTCAGTCGAAACTGGACAAAAGATCAAAGAGAAAGTTGAGGAAACAGCAGAAGCTGTTTCGAAAAAGGCTCGGGCTATTGCTCGCGACGCACGCCAAAAAGCGAAAGAAGTCGCAGAAGACGTAGCAGAAGTTGCAGAAGACGCCGTTGAAGCCATTGAAGAAAAAGAAAAAGAAGCAAAAAAGAAATAAACCTGTAAAAGGACTGGAAAGTCTGGAAATGAGGCATAGTTCTCACTTCATCACAGGGAGAGGAGATTTTTATGATTACCATGCTGCTAGAAGCCAGCATTCCTGTTAATACGCTAGTCGTTATTTTGCTCGGCGTTACCGGGTCAATCGCGCTGATCGCGCTTGCTGTCTTGCTGTTCAAAGCCGTGTCGGTACTGGGACAAGTCGGCAAACTTGTCAAAGAGATAGCACCGGACATTGAGATCATCAGCGGTAACGTTGTCGATATTACAGACGAGCTCGCGATTGCTGTTCCGGATGTCTTGGATGACGTTGAAACCGTGCTAGGTGCTGTGAGCGTCACAGCCGAATCTGCGTCCTCTGTCGTCTCGGGAATTACCGACGGCATCACTTCCTTCATGGGTAGCAAACGCCACAAAGCACCGTCGCAGGACAATACCGTCAATCAAGCACTTGGAATTTTGAGCGGTATCCTAGGTCTGATCAACGCGAATAAAAGCAAGAGCAATAAGAAGAAACGCTGACGATAGTAGCCAGGCCGCTTCCACTTAACTGAGGTAGTGGCCTGTAAAGCTCATCAATTAGTCAGAAGGCAACGACTCACTGTCTATGCCTGCGCGTTGCAATTGTTCACGCAAAGTCGGAAGATGTGTTTTGCTCGGTGTCTTCCCCGCAAATACAAGTGTTACATTTCGATCTTCGAGACGTTCGCGAAGATCATTTGCAAACTCAACGAACGCCTGTTTGTTTTTCAGTTCTTCACTATATTTCTTCGCAAACTCAACGTAGCCCATTCGTCCCTTGTGATACGCTTCACGGATTTCTTTGTCGGGTGTGATGGGTTTTGCCCATTCTTCAAGCGCTGCTTTTTCTTTGCTAACCCCCCGAGGCCAGAGCTGGTCCACAAGAATACGGTCACCATCTGAGACTTCCGACGGTTCATAAATTCGTTTCCATTTCAATGTGTTCATAGCAGAATACTCCCTTCACAAAGGTTTTTATCTGGATCAATTATAGGCTCATGGAAAGTGCCAGACGCGAACCCTTGAAACAGTTTTTAGCTGGAAACATTAGCCGCCTCGGATACTTCAACCGTTGATGATTCCGATTTCTCCTCGTTTGCATCCTCCTCACCATTATTCTTTCCTAGCAAATCGCCTATGGCGTTCCTGATTTTGTCTTCAAGCTCGAAGGTGATAAAAATCTCACGTCCGATGACGCAGACGAGCGGGCCGACCAGAATACCGCCAATCCCGATGACGGCGATACCCGTGATCATGGCCAAGATAATAATCACCGGATGAAGGCGCATGGCATTGCCGATCACGGCCGGTTCAATAAATGTGCGCGAAATTGCCATAACGACATAGAGAACCAATATTCCAATGCCAGCGAAGATATTTCCGCCAACAATGAAAGTAATGCCCATCGGAACCAAGGTAACTGCAATACCCAAAACAGGTAAAATGTCGAATAGAGCACAGAGAACTGCCCAGATTAGGGCATTGGGTACGGAGAAAATCAGCATGCCGATGTAAGCCTGAACAAAAGTCAGCATCATCAGAGCAATATAGCCGCCACCGATACGAAATAGTGTGCTTGTTAAGTTGGAAGCCGCCTCGATAATTGTGCGAACAAGCATCTTGTCAGGGATTAAGCGCGACATCCATAAATAGAGTCGATCCGTCTGTGTGATGAAATAATAGCCAGACATAATTGTGACAACAAAAATCAAAATGGTCTTCGGTACGCTGGCAAAAAATCCGGTCAGGATGCCGGCGATTTTCGCAAGGAGTTGAGGCAACGATTCTACGACACTTTTTTGCAAATTCTTCAATGCTTCTTCAATGGTGACGATCGTGCTTTCGTCAAACAAACCACCCAAGGGAGCTGAAATATTCTTGAACTGCGCAATCAGGGTATCTATGAGCGAGGCACTGCCAATCAACTTAGGTATTTCGTTACCTAAGCGGGCAATCAATCCGATAATGAAGCTTATTACGAAAAAGACGAGAATACCGAACAGGACAAAGAATAGAAAATAAAAAACGATGGCAAGTTTACGCCCTTTTTTTTCAGGCGTCAGCGTGAAATGATCGAGGCCAGTTTTCTGCTTAAATATTTTTTTTCGGACCCATTTAGAAGAAGAAACAGACGCTTTGGCCAGAATTAAGCCGATCATGACCGGCATCAAAAAAAAGAATATTCTGAATCCAAAATAACCCAAAACCGCGGTTAGTGCGATCATTAAGATGACGCGAGTGATGGCAGCAATTGCTGCGATATCTCGTTCTTTACGTTGTTGTAAATTCATGAGAATCTCCTTTAACGCCCCAAAGTGATGCTATCACGGTAGAGGGACAGTAATTTATTCATTTTCCACTTAGAGTAAATAAATCGTGAACATATCTTAACAGCTTTTTTGCAAGATACATACCCGTTTTATGAGTTGTTGTGCTCGTTTCAGCGCTTATTTAGTAAACCCAGTTTGACTTTGATAATTGTGTATTCGTAAAAATCAACCTATGACATCTCCCATACAATTCTAGTGGTCACACACAACATGCTCTTTCAATAAAAATCTGATTGATCGATCCACTCTGCTCATAAGCCTAAATTAATGAATATTCAGCATAATTTACAGTATGAATATGAAAAACTAACTGTTTTGCTTTTTGCTCTGATGTTTGTGCTCATGGCTGTTCCGGTCTTTGCTACTCCCCCAACGCAGAACATCGTGGAAATCGCCTCGAGCGAGTCGGATTTTAGCATCTTTGTTGAAGGCGTTGTCGCAGCATCTTAGTTGCTGCTAATTTCACTTTGCAAGAAGTTGATTTCCCGACGACTGGCGAAGTTCAGAACAACATCTACATCATCTTCGGTCTGCTCCTCATCGGTAGTGTCCTGTTGCTGGCTAGCTATAAGAATCGCCAGAACGCGAAGCAGGATTAATCGTCCATCACGTCCGTCTATCAATCTATTGTATTGACAGCTAAATAATAAATAGATTAAAATGACAAAAAATCCCCGTGCATCCGCGAGGAGCTTTTATCTTGGCGAAGAAATAGCAGGCTCTCGCCTACATTATCTGAGATCTCTCACAGTTCTCTATTCAACCAGGTAATACTGGATTGAAGCACTGTTGCAAAGGTAACCCATAACAGATAGGGAATATTTACAAATGAAATCCAAGTAGCAAAAGGATAGATTGCCAGCAAAGCCCAAATCAATGTGATCAGTACCAAAAATATATCTAAAAGCGCGAGTTTGTTATTTCTAAGCTTAAACTGCAACGGAGTAAAAGCAACGTTGAACACGATATTCAGAAGGAATGGCAATAGAATTAGCCAGGATATCTGCGATTTCACGAACATAACAACTACTGCACCAAACGTGAACACGATTCCAACATAAAGAACCGTCCACACCGGACCAAAAAGCCGCGCTGGAGGAGACCAGGAAGGTTTCGTTAATTGTTTATACCATTGATTCATCGCTACTTCCTCCAATGCAATTAATCTATTTTACCACGCTGGCAAAGCGACGACAGAAACACTGAACTAACCATATACGTCTGGCTTAGATCACGTCAATCGATTCTACTTTTGACGGATTGGCAAACACCAATTGGTGTAGTATCCTTTCAAAGGGAATGAAGTGCTCCCCTGGTTAGCAACCTAAACCGCTTATAAAGCTGATGACTTCTGCGAGAAACAATCGCGGACGCATCGGCTTTTTTTATTGCCTGTGTAAAGATTGGAGATGTTTTATATGCTATTATCACTCGCGCTAGTATTCATAATCGGGATGGCGCTAGGTAAAATCTTTGAGAAATTGGGCCTCCCGAAGCTACTCGGCATGCTCTTAACCGGTATTCTACTAGGACCTTATGTATTCAATCTACTTGATCCTACTGTATTGACCGCTTCTGCGAGCTTAAGACAGATTGCACTAATTATTATACTCACTCGAGCAGGGTTGAACCTCGATATTGAAGATTTAAAAAAGTGGGGCGTCCTGCGATATTGTTGTCCTTTATTCCGGCTTGTTTCGAAATCGTCGGTATGTTGATCTTGGCACCTAAACTTTTAGGAGTTACTCTGTTGGAAGCCGCCATAATGGGAGCGGTTGTTGCGGCTGTCTCCCCAGCCGTTGTTGTCCCTAGGATGCTTAAACTTATGGATGATGGATATGGGCTAAACAAGAGTATTCCTCAAATGATTATGGCGGGCGCCTCAATAGATGATGTTTTCGTAATCGTTTTATTCACCAGCTTTACAGGATTAGCTCAAAGCGGAACGATCACGCCAATCCATTTTTTAACTATCCCTACTTCAATTATCTTTGGTTTACTTGGCGGAGTGATCGTGGGGTTTTTCTTATCGCTACTTTTTACCCGCTTTCACATCAGAGATACGGGGAAAGTACTTATTATCCTTTCGGTATCATTTTTACTTGTTACTATCGAAAATGCGATATCTGGTTCTATTGGATTTTCCGGATTATTGGCCGTCATGGCAATGGGAGCTACTATTCAGCGGAAGAAGTACAGGGTTTCTAAACGCCTATCAGCCAAATTCTCTAAATTGTGGGTTGGAGCTGAGGTGCTTCTTTTTGTCCTTATAGGTGCAGCCGTTAATATCGGTTATGCCTTAAAGGCTGGATTTATCGCAGTTTTATTAATCGTGGGAGTATTATTGTTCCGAATGGTAGGGGTATTTATTTGCCTTATCAAAACCAAGCTTAATAAAAAAGAAAGAGTTTTCACGGCTTTCGCTTACATACCTAAAGCTACCGTCCAAGCGGCCATTGGCGGAATACCTTTGGCAATGGGCTTATCTTGTGGAAATATCGTTCTTACTGTAGCAGTCCTTTCTATTATAATTACCGCGCCAATTGGTGCTATCCTTGTAGACGGAACTTATAAAAAGTTTCTCTTGAAAGAAGAGAATCATTAATCAAGTTATATCCTATGAATAGAAACAAAGAGGAAATAAAACACATGAACTTTATCAAAACTAAACGAATGATTGTCAGCCTGATCATGGGAGCTTTGCTGGGAATGCTATGCATTATCGGCGCATCGCTTCGATCCGGCGGGACGGCGGAGATCTCATTTCTATTCGCTTTATGGTTTAACCGGCTTTTAATGGGCCTGGTGATAGGCCTGATCGTGGAAAAGACAAAGCTAAGCATCCTGATTTTGCGCGGGGCGCTCCTTGGCTTGATCGTATCTTTTGCCTTTTGGAGCGCGTCAGGCTTTGGTGATATCATCAGTTTCCTGGCCGGAATTATCTATGGTGTGATTATTGAAGTAGTTGCCCACAAATTCGCGGTGTAGGGAGCAGCCGTCAGACTAATTTTATTGCTGACATTAGTGCCCATCAATTTTCTTCTTTGATATATTTAGAAACAATAGGATTAACAATAGGGCAATACGATCGCTGAAAGGATCAACCTATGAGAAAGCCAAACATTAGCAGACATGATGCGCTGCAACTTTTGAAAAAATACAACAAGGAGCCATTCCACATTCGCCACGCTCTGACGGTTGAAGCGGTGATGGAACAGTTCGCCCGTGAATATATGCCACAAGAAACAGAGTACTGGGCTATGGTGGGCCTGTTGCACGACATTGATTTCGGCTCATGGCCGGATGAGCATTGTGAGAAAGCCCCTGAACTCTTACGTGGAGGTGGCGTCGATGAGCCGATGATCCGCTCGATTGTCAGCCATGCGTACGGAATCTGTTCAGATGTCGAACCAGTCGAGAAAATGGAGAAAATTCTGTTCGCCGCTGATGAACTGACAGGTCTTATCGGAGCGGCCGCCCTTATACGTCCATCTAAAAGTGTTCAGGACATGGCGCTTTCCAGCGTTAAAAAGAAGTACAAGGACAAGCGTTTCGCGGCTGGATGTTCGAGGGATATCATTTCAATGGGAGCTGAACGGCTCGACTGGACTCTAGATGAACTACTGCAAAAAACCCTTGATGCGATGAAAGCCAAGGAAGCGCATATAGAAGAACAGGTGGCGCTACACGGCATTAATAAATAATGCAAATAAGAGCCACTGCGAAATCATAAAATCGCTGTAACGACTTGCACAGTTCCAGCATGACGTAATAGAAGGACAAAACCATTGAATTATAAACAATTCCTAAGAATCGTATATATGCCCACCAAAGTAATAAGTATGGGTACCTTTGCGTCGGGCACTCTATTTGCCCTTTACACAACAGGAGCTTTGAACCCTGCCATCGTGTTGTTGATGGGTTTTGCTACCCTATTCATTGATATGGGTACTACCGGTTTTAATACCTATTTTGATTACCGTAGTGGAACGGACAGCAAGGAAACTAAAAGTGAAGATGACAAGGTATTAGTCTACGAAGAGGTAAGTCCATCGCTCGCCTTGCTAGTCAGCGTGTTGCTCTTTGTCGCTGCCGGTATTTTGGGTCTGGTATTAGCCTATCTCACCAGTTGGAAGCTTCTGATAGTTGGAGCGCTTTGTATGGGAGTAGGTTACACCTATACTGGAGGGCCGTTTCCCATTTGCCGTACGCCTATTGGAGAGTTATTTGCCGGTTTCTTTTTGGGCACGACGCTCTTTCTTATTTCCTACTACGTCCAGACGGGATCAGTGACAAAAGAGGCCCTGCTTGCATCTCTTCCTTTTCTTGTGGTGATAGGTATGATTCTTACAGTTAATAACAGCTGTGATCGCATAGGTGACGCTAAAGCGGGAAGAAAAACCCTGACCATAGTACTGGGTAAGTGGGGAACAACCTATCTACTGATCTTTGAGGGCCTGGTCTTTTTAGCATTGTCACTAACGCTATTTTTTGTCGGCATCTATCCCCTAGCTCTATTTATATTCCTTATTTTTTCGTTCTTGTTCGGAATAATTGGATTTAGAAAAATAATAACTACAGGATTTACCAGCCAGACAAAGCAGGTGAATATGGCAACAATATCCCAGATATATGTAATATTCACCTTATGTTTTTCCCTTGGATCTCTGTTTGCGCACTTGTTAGCTTAAACAGGGTTGGGAATACTTTTTTTATTCTAGTTGTTTGATTGCTGATTACAAGATAATGATGACCTTAGGATGGTCTTCGAAAGACCTTATTCAATTTTAGGATTTTTACCTACATCTATAAAATAGCGTTTTTGGTCATTTCAATAATACGGTGCAAGCCATCAATAAGTTCATCAAGATCGATATTGCGCCGCGAAGACAGCTCCCGGGCATCGTCTGTTATCTTGCTAAAGTAGTCCAAAGCATATTCCATCGCTATTTCTGGTCCACGATAATTCCTGACTGTCTGTTGAATTTCATCTATGATCTCTTCGGTCATAGGTTTCTCTAGCAAATTTTTAAGTTTACCTGAATTATCTAATTCCATCGCACACAAGAGTGGAGCTGTGTAGCTGCCCTGGATGATATCTTTTTGAGTATCCTTCAAAGCTCTTGAGTTAGTGAAAGTATAATCGAGGCAGTCGTCATAAATCTGGTATGCGATGCCAACCATTCTACCTATGTTACGAAGTTCCAAACAAACATCTTTTTCTATACCAGCAATATAGCCTCCTGTTTCAAGGCTCAAGCCAAATAGTTCTCCTGTCTTATTGGAAACCATCTTAATATACTCTTGAGTTGATATCACTTTATGGCGGCAAGCATGCTGCCTGAGCTCTCCTCGGCACACATTACCCATAGCTTCTACGAACATTTTCACAAGAATCATGTCATCGAGTTCGGTAAGAACACGAATGCTTCTGGCAAGGGTATAATCCCCAGCATATACTGCCGCATCCTTACCAAACTTAGACTGTACCGAAGCTGCACCACGCCGTATAGTCCCATCGTCTACAATGTCGTCATGAATAAGTGAAGCAATATGCATAAGTTCCAATGCCGCAGCCGCAGTCACAGCAGATTTCTCATCATAGTTTCCGCACTTTGCCGTAAGCACGAGCAACATTGGCCTGAGTAATTTCCCCTTATTTTGAACCGTTTGATTAACAGGTGACTTGATCAAAGGATCACTATCGCTGAGGGAGTCATCAATAATGGCACATACACCATCCATCGCGGATTTAAGTCGTTCAATCATATAATATTGGTCACCATTTCGTGTTTTTTCTATTTTACAGTAAAAAGCTCCGTTCAACCAGAGAACTGGTAAAAACGGAGCTATTTTTAGGTAAAAGAAGTTTAAAACATCTTTAACCGATTAGGCATTTGGCTAGCCTAGCACATGCTTATTCTCTTCCTCTACAGTGGTACCATTCAATTTTGCCAGTACTCGAGGAGCAAACCATTTAGAAAGATTTACAAGGGTCAGTACCGGAGGTCTTGAAGGAGCACCGGGCACAACGCTGATATCACAGATATAACAATTAGGAATCGGTGACTCAAGATTGCTGTCTACCACATCCCCGACCGAACAAGTTCCACCGGGATGGCCAAAGGTTGCTCCACCTTTGTGATGGCTTAAGGAGCCGTGATTAACAGTACCGGGTTCACAACCCATTTCAAGAAGAATCTCTTCATTCACAGCCCGGCAATAATTCATTTTTTCTTCATCTTTATTGGTAAGATATTTAGAAACTTTACCGTCCCAGCAAATACGCCCAGCACCTTCATCGTGGATCTTGTTAAAGATACTGACCTTGCGCGGATGATTTTTCAAAGCTTGATAACCAAGACGTAAACTATGATGATTCTTAATCTGATAAGTCGCCCAGAAGGCCCTGCCCCATGCTAAATCTGAGGCGAAAAGGCAACCGTGCTCATCATCCAAGAAACTAACTGATGTCCCGTGCTCATACATAAGTCCTGGGTGGCCAACATCTTTTGGCAAAAGTGCACTTGTTGAAAAACTGGGATCACCGAACAACATACTCATACCGGCATGAGGAACACCTGAATGCTGCATAATGACCGCTGAACCGAGACCACCGGCGGCACAAATTATCAAGTCGCCGCGAATTTCATATAGTTGACCGTCCTTTTCACTCTTGGCAAAAAAACCTACGGCCTTACCGTTCTCTTGAACAACCTTTTCTATCTTTGTGTAGGTCATAAGCTCACAGCCATATTCTTCGGCCTCTTCGGCGGCATAGTAGCCCATCCATTTAGCACCGTGCTTACAGCCCATGGGAGCATTTGTACAATTGTATTCACATTTATCCCAATTTATATGGCGCAAGGTTTTCTGCCAGGGATAGCCGAGATCATTAGCCGCTTTCAACATTTTTTTGCTGACTGGCCCCATGAATTCATCGGGTGTTTCACTGACCCAACTCTCTTTTTTCGCAACTTCAAGATAGGGCTCTAAATCTATTCCTACTTCTTTCCAAGGTCCAAATTGTGGAAGAGCTGCTATTCCGGCATAGAGATAGGAACCTCCTCCAATACCCTTACCAACGACGATGCCGTTTCCCTCAATACTGAGAGACCAGCTGCTACCTTTGTCGGACACCATGTGCTCACCGTTGATCATGCCCATAGCTGTCCCAATGCCTTTTAGTGTTTTACCACCCTGCTCAATAAGAAGCACTTTTTTACCGGCCTTGGAAAGGTCCTTTGCAAGCAAACATCCACAAGGGCCTGCGCCTCCGATGACAACATCGTAGCCATCCTTAATCTTTACCTTCGTCATAGTCATCCTCCAATTTATTTTTAAAAAATATTCCCCTAATTTATTATGGGCCTATACGCCCAAATCCTAGATCCCAAAGATTCTGAAATCAAGAATTCTTTACTATTATTTATCTCCCTCGCATTACTTCAATTTTGGTTCACCAAGATAAAGATGTGTACGTTTAGCTAACTTTGTGCCATTCCATCTTCTTTTGAGAGCAGGCATTATCCAATGATCCAAGCCGAGACTGCGTCCTGCGCCACCGAGCATAGGCAAGGCTGCAAAAATACGCCACAGCTGGTCTGGGGCAAAGAGTCCTGAAGATAAATAAGAAATGCACACAACAATTGATACCACTGCTGTCAGCCAAGTAAACAGTCCGCCGATCAAAGCGAGGCCTATTGCCAATTCAGCAACAATCATAATGGGAGAACTAATACCCGCCATTCTTATCTTAGAAATTCCGTCTAAGAGCCAAATTACACCAAGAAATACCCGAAGCGGCACGACCCATAAGCCTTGAATCTTCCAAGAAAAATGTTCGCCTAGGAAAGTCCTACGATCTTTCATATCGAAAAACTCGTGTTGCAAATAGGCCCAGACCGCATTCAATCCCGCTATTCCAAATAGATAATGCACATTGATAAGATGTTTCATGGCCATGGCCATAAAACCCGAGACTTTTATACCACCGGCATTTGAGACACCATATTTGCCACCGATTGAAACCATGAAACCATGGTAATTCGATTTGAAGGCTTGTTTTTTAGTATTTTCTATATCGGCTATGATATTTTTAGCAGCCGTATTCCCAGTCTGTAGAGCCGTTTCAACTATCTGCGGCAATACTTTCTCATTTTCAACAAACCAAAGATTATCACCCACGACATACACATTATCATGGTCAACACTTTGCATATAATCATTGACGAGAATCCTACCGCGCTTACCTACCACATGTTTTTCGGCTTCATCAAACCAGCAGCCGCACATTCCGTGAATGCCTTCAGCTGATGCTACGCTGCATTGGCCTCGGGCAGTACTTCCCATTGTCAGATCTATTTTTGAAGTGAATTCAGAACCGTGAATACCACAGGTCCAAATGAAAGTCTTTGTAACTATCTCAGTACCATCCCCAAGTAACACCTTGCCCTCTTCTGCACCGGTAATGGGGGTTCCAAGTCTTATTTCAACTCCGTTTTTCTCAAGATAGGAAACAACTTTTTTACGAAGAGGTGGCTCAATAATAGGTAGAACCATGTCAAGGGCTTCTACAACTATCATCCGTACATGGGAAACTGGGATGTGGTATTTGGCACAAAGAACATCGCGCCTTTCAACAAACTCTCCCATCAGCTCAATACCGGTAAAGCCGGCACCAGCAACTACAAAGGTAAGCATTTGCTTTTTCAGTTCAGGATTGGGTTCTTTTGCAGCTAGTCTGAATTGTTCTTCAAAATGCTCACGGATACGCATTGCATCTTCTAGTGACCAGAGAGAAAAAGAATTCTCCTGCACACCTTCAATATCGAAAAACTCCGGTGATCCACCGGTGCCAAGAATAAGATAATCGTATCCATATTCAGTTTTATCCGATTTAAGTTTTCTATTTTCAAAATCAATACCGGTAATAAAGTCAGTGATAACATTTATTTTTCTTCCGGAAAAAATTCTTTCGTAGCTTACCATTACAGAATCCGGTTCAACCCGTGATCCGGCAACCTCATGTAATTCAGTCATTAGAGTATGGTAGGTATTTTTATCAATAAGAGTAATCTCTACTTGATTATTCTTCCTGTACTTCTTACTTAAGACTTTTGCCGCTTCAATGCCAGCATATCCCCCGCCAAGAATCACAATCATCTTTTTCACAATAAAAATCTCCAAATCCTCATCATTAACGTCAAGTAGCATAACATAAGAATATTGCTTGTCAAGGAATCATTACAGGAGCAAATTGCGCTGTTCGAAAATAGCGAGGTTACAGTGGTATCGTCGATGCCACAAATATTATCAACTAGTTAAGCATTAAAAGAGCTGAAAAACAGGTGCTATTTGGCAAGCACCTTTGCCTCAACGAGCACTACATCGAGTGGCCCCGGCCAAGACGCACTCTGCTGGATGTAAAGCGGTGAACCATGGAGGGGCAACTCGCCTCGAAAGGGTCGCCCTTTGGCTCTGGTCTCGCGGGCAAATGAGTTGTATCATTAAGTAAGCATTTTAAATCAATAGATTTTTCGCCACAAACAGAGGAGGTTATCCCAATGAAAGCTAATGTAGACCATGACCTTTGCATCGGATGCGGCTTGTGCGAGTCCATCTGCCCCGAAGTCTTCGAAATGGGTGATGACGGTTTGGCCCACGTGATAGGCGAGGTCGCGCCTGACCTGGAGGACAGTGCAAAAGAGGCTTGCGAATCCTGCCCCGTTGAGGCCATCTCAATCGAGTAAGTAATAACGGCCGAACAGCCCGTCATCCAGGCTGTCCAGGACTGCCGGATTCCGGGAATCTCCCCGCCCTCATGAAGGCTCTTTTGGCTCTTATCGGCTAAAGTAGAGGAAACCGCATAGGATCTTTTCTTGCGAAAAGGTATAAAATGGGTGTTTTATACGACCTAACGTAATAACCTAGAATTTTTCGAAGTTTTTACGATAAGTCGTAAAAATTTGGGTGCCTTCCAACCCATTTCCCCTTGCCCCGATCTAACCCCCCAGAAAGTAACAGAGAACACAGATATTCTCCCAGTTTCTCCTATCCGTTATGATGAATGTGGACGTAATAGTAAATAAGGAGAATAGGAGAAAGACCATGTCGAAAACTAAAAATCAAGCTGAAATACTCAAAAATATATTGCTAAAACTCCATGACGGGGCGACCGTTGAAGACGTCAAGGACGAGTTTCAAGCCGCCTTCGAGACCGTGGATGCCAAGGAAATCATCGCCGCTGAAGCAGAGCTGATCAAGAGCGGCATACCCGTTACTGAAATCCAAAGGATTTGTAACGTTCACGCCGCCCTGGTTGAAGGCAATGTCAAGGTCATCGAATCTGACCCGGAAATGGGCCACCCCCTAACCGTTTTTTATAAGGAGAATGATGGCCTGATCGCTTTCCTGGATAATGGCTATGCCAAGGCTAAGGTTGCTTTTCTGACCGGGGATGACCAGACCTCCTATGTGGGGGCACTTAAGGAACTGACCAAATTGGATCGCCACTACGCTCGCAAGGAGAATCTCTTCTTCCCCTATCTGGAGCGCAATGGCATCATGGGGCCGCCCAAGGTTATGTGGGGCAAGGATGATGAGATCCGCGACCTGATCAAGGGTGCTCTGGCCAAGGCCCAGGCTGGCGAAAAGGACGAACTCCTCTTCGGTGAGATGGAGTTTGAGGTCCGGGGCATGATCCACAAAGAAAACGAAATCCTTAAACCCATGCTACTGGACAATCTGACCGAGGAAGA